>Ga0316202_10000531_pt1 | contig 40157 bp, 31 predicted proteins | sample 3monrhotite_MG_FD_204934 | JGI IMG/M metagenome (GOLD analysis project Ga0316202, IMG submission 204934) | Microbial mat bacterial communities from mineral coupon in-situ incubated in ocean water Damariscotta River, Maine, United States -... | ecosystem: Environmental > Aquatic > Marine >...
ACTCGAGCTCTTCTTGTCTGAGCTGCAGCCGACCGTGGCTGTGATCAGAGCGAAGGCGAGCGCGGTGCCGATCTTCGAGGTGAACTTCATGGTTTTGATCCTGTTGCTGGTGCGCCAACTGGGCGCGTTGATCAGGTATGAGCACGCTCCTTGCCAAGAGCGCGAGGATTCACCACAAGTCCCACCTTCCCAACGAGATGCACCGCAAGTGAAGCGTCTCGGCGACATGAAACAGAAGGCTCTATGCGTTTCGCTTCCGAATTATGGGCGGGCATCCTTGTCCAAATCTGGGTGCCGCCTATTGGAAACGAAGTGCCACAAGCACTTCCAGCAACGCCGCTTGCGGTGACGCGTTGCGTCTCGTTTCCGCGTCTACCATCGCGGCGGGAACAGGCGGACCGTGACGGGGAGATGGCGAAAGCGGAGCTCGCGGGCCGCTCTCTGCTCCTCTGACCCGTGCCAGCTACTCCGGCTGGGAGTCCGAGTGAACTCGTCCGTCCTGGCCCACGGAGCCTGGCAACTCCAGCCCCTCGGCCATGGCGAGGATCGCGTCGCAGAGCGCCGCGCGCTCCCCCTTGAGGCGCTCGATCGACTTGCGATAGCGAGCTTGGGTGAAGCGAACCCGGAACGCGCGGAGGGTGGACTGGGTCTGCTCGGTGTAGCGGAGGGCGGAGATCCCACCCAAGGCCGCCAAGAAGATGGTCAAGAAGGCCGCCGCAACGGGCGAGCTCGCGATGGAGGCGGGCAGCGCTGAGTCCATGTTGATCCAGCCCAGCCAGACCAACCCTCCGACCAGGGCCCAGACGCTGGGGTAGATCACGAGCCCGGTCAGGAACTTGATCGAAGCCAGGTCCTTGCGCTTCTTGGCGACCCGGGGCGCCAGCCACTTCAGGAAGAGGTAGGGCGGCCCGTTGACCACCAGGCCCACGATCAGGAGCGGGGGCAAGAGGAGGTAGAGGAGCGCGAGCTGCCCTCCCAGGCGGAGGCCCCAGAGCGGGCTCGACTTCTTGGGCGGCGCGTCGAGTTGGTGGTCTTGGAGCCCCACTCCCTCCAAGTCGGCGTCGTATTCGGCGACGCGCTGCATGAGGGCCTCCGTCCCCTCGGGGTCGCGCTCGCGGCTGGCGTAGTAGCCAGTCCAGACCCGCTGAAAGCCGAGGGTCCGCTCACGCATTTTGGGTGCACCGGGCGATTCGCCAGCCCGCAGGCCGCGCTCGGCTCGCACGAGCTGGCGGGTGCGGTGCATGAGGTGATGCTGCTCCCAGGACTCGGTGGGGTGGCAGGTCGCGACGAGGGCAGCCTCGATCGCTTCGGTCAGGCTCGTGCAGCGGGCTCGAAACTCCTCGTCCGAGGCGTCGGGCGGAAGCAAGGCCAGCTCGGGAGGGAGCTCGAGCGGAGCGTGGAAAGAGACGAGGACGTTGCTGTGAAAGACCTCCTTCTCGTCGTAGTGAAGACCGACGGGGATGATCACGGGCGGCGGCGTGCCCGGCTCTCGGAGCTGGCCGGCGCGATAGAAGAGCCGCGCGGCGCCGACCTTGAGCTCTTGGAGGTGCGAGTCGTCGTGGCTGACGCCCTCGGGGAAGAGGGCCGAGAAGCTGCCCTCGGCGATCTTGCGAGCCAAGGCGTCGAGGCTCTCGCGGTTTCGCGCGCGCCGCTCCTCGTCCGTCCCGCCGCCTTTGTCCTGGGCGCGATAGATCGGGACGGTCCCGATCGCCTTGAGGACCTGACCGAAGATCGGGACCTTGAGCAGCCCGTGGCGGGCGCCGAACACGATCTGACGCGGGAACTGACCCAGGATCAGGGCCGGATCAATGATCCCGTTCGGGTGCCAAGACACGACGAGCCCGCCGGCGTCGCTCGGGACGTTGTCTAGGCCCGTGACTTCGATCTCACGAAAGAAGCGCTGCAGGAGTTGGCGCACGAGGCGAACAGCGACGTCATAGGTCAAGCCCGGAGCTTAGGGGCTCGCGCTCTCTCCTGCATGGAACTCAGGTCGCGAGCGCAGGCTCGCTCGCAGGCGCCCGATCGAAGATCGAGACCACGCGCCCGCCGCGGCGGACCAGCTCTTCGCGTTGGTCGATCCAGACCAGCTCGTAGCGATAGAAGGGAACGGCTGGGTAGAGGTGGTGCACGAGGTGGAAGTTCTGGCAGAGCATCAGCGGCGTCAGCCAGCTCTCGGCCAAGACGTGGGTGGCGCGAAATCGGTCCTCGCGTGACGGAATCGTGTGGGGCCGGTGCGGGAGGTAGTCGAAGGCGTAGGCCAGCGCAGCCGTCGCCAAGCGCGCCGGGATCAGGACCACGAGCAGGAACACCCAGCCCTCCCCCGCGAGGAGGAACAGGACCCCGGCGGCGACCTGAAGCGCCACGGCGGCCACGATCTCGACCAGCTCCAGCTTACCCAGGTTCGCGTGTCCCCCGAGGACTCGTGCGTAGTAGTGGAGGTCTTGAGTCAGCCAGCGCAGGGGCAAGAGCCAGCCAGGCCCTGAGCCGCTCCAGAGGTCCGGGTCGTCCTCCTCGTTGGTGTGGCGGTGGTGCGCGAGGTGCATGGCCCGAAACGCCGGGAAGGGCGCCAAGAGCGGCAAACCCGCCAGGCGCCCCACGACCTCGTTCAGCCAGCCGCGCCTCGCGACCGAGCGGTGCGAGGCGTCGTGCATGGGCGTAAAGGCCGCGTAGGCGAGCACGAAGGCCAGGGGCCCCGCGATCCAGAGCGGGAGGAGGTGGGTGGCCGCGAGCGCCACGACGCTCAGCCAAGCCAGGGGAAGGCCCGCGCCCAAGAGCAGGGTCGGCCAAGCCAGGTCGGGAGTTCGGAGGAGTGCCTTGTTCATGCAAGCCAATATCTACCAACCGGTAGATTTAATCTACTCAAAAGTAGAATTGATCCAAAGCCTTCTGTTGAGGGGTGTTGAGCGGATCCGCGAGAGGAGTAACGCGAGGGCCTTCAGCTCCCAAGAGCTATCAAGGAAGCGTGAACCATGTTCATCATTATCGGAGTCGTAGTCCTCGCGGCAGCCGCAGGTGGACTGGCCTACGCGGCCTGGAAGTCGCCTCCTAAGGCACTCCTGGCCATGACCGCGGCGGGCGCGCTAGTGATCATTCCCTACTCGGTTCAAAAGGACGCTGACGTGGACGTCGTCATGAATCCCGCGACCGGTCAGGTCGAGACCGTGATCAACGGGATCAACACCACCAGCGGAGGGCTTCAAATTGATGTCGGCGGAAACGCGACCTTGAACACTGGGACCGGGGACCTTGGTCTGAAGCTGATCGACGGCGACCCCAAGAGCTACATGGCGAGGTCCAAGGTCGACCGCACCCAAGAGGAGCTGGCCGAGGCTGGCCTCGAGACCGACCAGGTCCGCCTCGACGACATGCATGGGTTCCGTCGCTACGCGACGGGGTTGGTCGTGCGGCCCCGACCCGGCGAGACGCCCGAGCAAACCCGCGCTCGAGTCCGTGAGGTCTTGGGAGCGCAGGAGATCGAGACCCAGGAAGGCAGCGCCGAGGCCTTCGGTATCGTGGGAGGCCTCTCGCCGAAGACGCGCTGATCGGACCGCATGCCCTTCGAGACCTCACGCCTCCGAGTCCGCCACTTCCAGCCAGACGACGCCGCTGAGATCTACCGCCTCAGCCAAGAGGCTGGCATGCGGCGCTTCCTGCCCGATCAGGTCTACGCCGGTGAGGCGGAGGCGGCTGGCGTCCTGGGCTTCCTGATCGCCCAATACGACGACCCTGAGGCGGTCCAGGCAGGAGTCTACGTCCGCGCGGTCGAGCTCCGCGAGAGCGGAGAGCTGATCGGGCACGTCGGCCTCAGCCCCGCCGAGGGCGAGCGTGAGCTCGGCTACGCCATAGCAGACGAGCACCAAGGCCAGGGCTACGCGACCGAGCTCGTCCGCGGGACGTTGAGCTGGATCCGCGAGAGGAAGGCCCCCGCGGGCCTCCTCGGAATCGTCGCTGGCGACAACTTGGGCTCGATCCGCGTCCTGGAGAAGGCTGGGTTCTTGCTCGTCGAGGAGCGAGAGCGGAGCCTGCATGGCGCGCTGACTCTGGTGCGGACCTATCGGGCCGAAATCCCCTCCTGGAGCGGGTAGGGTGCTCTCCGTGCCCAGCGCTCGGAGGCAGTCATGGCTAAGAAGAAGGCGTCCAAGAAGACCAGCAAGAAGGCGAGCAAGACCGTCGCGCCCGCCGAGGCCGAGGCCCCTGCGCAGCAGCCGGCAGGCATGCAGCAACCAGGCATGCAACAGCCCGGCATGATGATGCCTGGCATGCAGGGGCAAATGATGCAGCCCGGCATGCAGGGGCAAATGATGCAGCCCGGTATGCAGGGGCAAATGATGCAGCCCGGCATGATGATGCCCGGCATGATGCCCCCCGGCATGGTTCAGCCCGGCATGGGCCAACAGGGCATGCAGGGTCAACCCAACGTCGCGATGACGATGATGCCCGGCATGATGGGCATGGGCTACGGCAACCCCATGGCGCAAATGCTCCAAATGATGGGCATGCAGGCCGGCATGGGTCAGGTCGACGCCTCGGCCATGCCCTTCGTCGCCGACGAGACCGAGGAGCGCGGGCTCGAGGCCGATATCGTCCAGCCAGCCCTCGTCGAGGACCTGATCCGGAGCCAAGAGGCGCTCTCGATCCAGCCCCTCCTCGACAGCCTCTGTCTCAACGAGGACGGCAAGACCTCGCTGGGCGGGATCCCGGTCGGCTGCACCGTCGCCTTCGCGGGCCCTCCCGGAAAGGGCAAGACCCGCTCCATGCTCGAGGGCGTGGCGCGCGCCGCGGCTGCGGGCAAGAAGTGCGCCTACGTCGTGGCAGAGGAGGGCTTCCGTGACGAGGACAACCCTGGGCGCGACGACCTCTGCAGCCGCTTCGCCAAGATCGCCATGACCGCCACCGGCTTCGACGAGGCCGAGCTCCGCGAGAAGGTCCTCCCCAACGTCCTGATCATTCTCAGCCAGTACCACAAGGGCCACACCTGGGACGACTTCATTCGCCGCTACAAGCACGTCGTCGAGGAAGAGGACGTCGAGTTCGTGGTCGTCGACTCGCTCAACACCCTCGACCCCTCGCGGACGCGGACGGCGGAGAACCTGGCCACGCTCAAGACCTACAACCACGAGCACGGCGTGACCTGCGTCACCATTGGACAAATCAAGGACACCGGCGAGCCTGTGGGCGGGGAGTCCCTGATGCACACCGCCGACGCCGTGTTCCTCCTCGAGGAGATGTCGCTCGGGAGCAAGGACATGGCCGAGTTCTGGGGCGGCAAGTATCGCGACAAGATCACGGTCCTGCGGATCCGGAAGTCCGTCACGACGCCGATCTTCCCCTACCCGATCCGAGTCCGCGTCAACGAGACCGGACAGCTGGAGGTCCACCCGCAGCACCCGGCGGACTACGCGCTCTTACCGGCTGCCCAGTGATTCAGAGGTCAGGGATTCAGAGGTCAGGGATTAAGAGGTCAGGGATTAAGAGTCCAGTGATCCACAGTGAAGCGCGCTCGTGAGCTGGGCTGAACACGTCCGGGTCCTCTCGCCAGAAGACCTCGTGGCCGACGCCAAGGGTCGCGGGTTGGTCGAGGGCTACCAAGTCCTCGCTCAGAAGCTGCCGGGCCGGCAGCGGGGCGACCGCTTCGCGTACGCCCGCGAGCAGCTGGGGCTCCCCGATCACCTCGCCTTCGCGCTCCAGTCTGAGCTCGCGGAGCACGAGGCCGCCCAGACAGAGGACCAAGAGGCTGAGCTCCCGACCGAGAGCCACTTCGCCTCGATCCCCTTCCACGACCTCTGCTACGGCCTGCTCTTGCCCCTAGACGGGCTCAGCACCCGCCGCAGCCAGCGCCTCTTTGGCCTCTCCGGGCAAGGCGAGCGCCTCGACAGTCAAGGTCGCCGCAAGCTCGTGGCCGACTTCCTCGGAGCTGAGGGCTTGGGCCTCGACCTCGTCGACAAGGTCGCTCTCGTGCGCGCGGACCCCTTCTTGGGCCGCAACGTGGGCACGAGCTTGAACGTACTCCTCGACGTCTTGGCCCAGGTCGTGTTCCGCTCGCCGACGCAGCTCCGCGACGACCTGAGCCAGGTCGGAGACCTCCAAGAGCTCTTCGTCCGCCACTGCAAGCGCCACCGCTCCGAGCCCGCGCTCACGACCCGCGAGGTCCTGCTCTCGCTGCGCCACCTCAAGGGCTCCTGGGGCAAGCCCAAGCGGCGCGTCCTCCGCTCCCTCGTGGAGCGGATGGGTCGCCTGGAGCTCTTCTTCCTGATCGGCTTCATTCGCAAGGGGAGCCGGGTCAGTCAGACCCTCGGCGACGAGGCGCTCCTGACGGCGCTGTCCGAGTCGACCGGCATGAACCGCGCGCGCCTCGACCTGGCCCGCTCGCTGGTGGACGTGTTCGAGCTCGCTCGGATCGTGCGCGACGAGGGCGCCGAGGGCCTCGGCAAGCTCGCGCTCAGGCCCCTCTCGCCAGTAGGCCCCATGTTGGCTGGCCCTGAGGTCCCCAAGGACCAGAGCTTCCCGGTCTTCTTTGAGAAGAAATACGACGGGATCCGGCTCATGGTCCACAAGTCCCGCAGCCACGGCGGGCGAATGCGCCTCGCGGCCTACACCCGCCGGCGTCACGACTGGACGGATCAGATCCCCGGGATCCAGCGCATGGCTTGGGCTCTGCCCTGCCAAGAGGTGATCCTCGACGGCGAGCTCCACGGGACCTTCTTCACCGAGATCGGCCCTCGCCCCGCCAGCGTCTACGACGTCATGAAGTTCGTCCGCGGCGAGGGTGGGCCTCCGCTCAAGCTGATGTTCACGGCATTCGACTTGATCTTCCTCGAGGGTCAGGACCTGACGAACCAGCCCTTCACCAAGCGCCGCCAGGTCTTGCAGGGCCTGGTTCAGCCCCTGACGGGGCTCCCGCTCCCGCTCCGAATCGAGCTCAGCGACGGCGAGCTGGTCAAGGCCCGCACGGATCTGATGCGGCTCTACAACCTGTTTAGGGCCCAGGGCTACGAGGGCGGGATCGCCAAGGACCCCAACGGGGTCTACGAACTCGGGCGCCGGAGCGACTCCTGGACCAAGCTCAAGCCTGCGATCACCCTCGACCTCGCGATCACGGGCGCCCTCTACACGACCAGCGCACAAGGTCCTGGCGCGACCTTTGGCTCCTACCTCGTCAGCGCCTTGGCCGAGGGACCCTCGCTCCAAGAGGTCGGTCGCGTCCAAGGGCTCGGCGCCCAAGACTCCGCGCGCCTCGTGCAGTCGATCCTCGACGACGGCTTGCTCACGGGTCGGCGGATCGAGCGCGAGACCAGCACCGGCCGCAAGGCTGGCGTCGAGCTCCGAGCCGGGATCGTGGCTTCGGTTCGCTTCGAGGGCGTCGTCCGCGACGACAAGGGCAAGCTCTCCCTCCGCGACCCCAAGATCCTCCGCGTCCGGACTGGAGAGAAGGACCTCGGCGAGCTCGACCAAGTCAAGGAGATCGAGCGCCTGTTCCAGAAGCAGCGCTTCAACTAGGTCTTCTGCCCAGTTCCCTTAGGGATTGATCCCGAAGGCCTTCAGCTTGCGGTAGATCGTGGCCTGGGAGATCCCGAGGGCCTCGGCGGCGTCCTTGCGGGACCCCTCACACACCTCTAGGGCGTGCTCGATTGCTTGGCGCTCGAGCTCAGCCAAGGGAGTGATCGTGGTTCCCTGGAAGCGCGAGTCCGGCGAGGCTGAAACTGGTGCAGGAGTCGGGGCCACTGCTGGTGTCGAGTCAACGACGCTGGGCTGCCCACCGGCAGCCAAGTGCGTCCCGAGGGGGCCCGCGACCATGGCGACGCTCAAGCGCTCACTCTTCCCCTCGGTGATCACGAGTCGCTCCATGAAGTGCCGCAATTCGCGCACGTTCCCGGGCCAGGGGTGGCTCTCGAGGAGCGTCAGGGCCCGGGGTTCGATCACTCGCAAAGGCCTTTGGTACTGGTCCGCGAAGTCATGCAGAAAGGTCGTCGCTAGGAGCGCGACGTCTCCCTCGCGCTCTCGCAAGGGAGGCAGAGTCACGGGGACCACGTTCAGCCGGTAGTAGAGGTCGGCTCGCAGCGTTCCCAGGCGAACGGCCTCGAGAGGGTCGCGGTTAGTTGCGCTCACGATCCGGACGTCGGCGCTGAGGTCTTTGTTTCCGCCCACGCGCCGATAGACCCGCTCCTGGAGAAAACGAAGCAGCTTCGACTGTAGCTCGAGGGGCATTTCGCCGATCTCGTCGAGGAAGAGGGTCCCCCCGCTCGACTCACTGACGGCTCCTAGGCGGCGCTCGTTGGCACCCGAGAAGGCGCCTCGCTCGTGTCCGAAGAGCGTCGACTCCACGAGCTCCCGCGGAATCGCTGCCATATTGAGGGCCACGAAGGGCTTGCGGCTGCGCCGGCTGCGAGCGTGGAGCGCGCTGGCCACGAGCTCCTTCCCGGTCCCCGACTCGCCTGTGACCATGACGCTGACGTCCGTCGGCGCCACGTTCTCGATCGTGTCGTAGACGGCTCTCATTGCTGTGGAGCCTCCGACCATTCCCTCGTAGGAGGCGTCGCCCCGGAGCGAACGGACCTCGGCGTTCAATCGTCGTTCGCGGACAGCTGCTGCGAGGGTCGAGACGAGGCGGGCCTCGTCGACGGGTTTGACGAGGAAGTCTCCCGCTCCTCGCTGGAGAGCCTCCACCGCGAGCTCAGGTGAGGCGTGAGCAGTTGCTAGGACGACGGTTACCCCGGGAAACTCGGACTTGATCGGCGCGATCAACTCCAGACCGTCGACCTCGCCCAGCTGCCAGTCGAGGATCACGACGTCAGGGACCGGCTGACCCGCGGCCAAGAGCGTCTCGAGGCTCGTGGCCAGCGTCACGCCATAGCCGTAGGACTCGAGGAGGACCTCGAGAAGCCCCGCAAAGTGGGGATCGTCGTCAACGACCGCGATTCGAGCCTGGGTCTTCATGTGCTCAAACTAGCGCCTCTCACGGACCAGGGGTTGCGCGAGGGGGCAAGAGACCCAAGAGTTGGCGCGTGGATCTCCCATTCCCCAGCCTGTCTCCACAGGAACGCCAGACCCTCCTTGGTGGATTGGTGCGCGCCTCGTTGGACGCGATCGTCACCATTGACTCCGCCGGGAAGATCGTCGAATTCAGTCCAGCCGCCGAGACGATCTTTGGCCACCGACGCGAGAGCGTCTTGGGTGAGTCGCTGGGCGAGCTGATCGTCCCTCCCGAATGGGTCGAAGCCCACCAAGCTGGCTTGGCGCGCTACGTCGCGACTCGTGAGAGCCGGATCCTCGGGCAGCGAATCCAACTCGAAGCGATCCGAGCCGACGGACGACGGATTCCAGTGGAGCTCGAGGTGATCCCGCACTTCGTCGAAGAGCACCTCTACTTCACTGCCTTCGTGCGAGATATCACTCAGAAGCTCGAGGCCGAGACCCTGCTCGAGGCCGAGCGTGAGCGAGCCGAGGCCAGCAGCCGAGCCAAGAGCGAGTTCCTCGGGTCGATGAGCCACGAGCTGCGGACTCCCCTCACCGCGATCATGGGTTTCGCGGACTTGATGGTCCGCGGTTCGGGGGACGAGGACCAGCGAGAGCGCTGGCCACGCCAGATCCTGCGCAACGCCCAGCACCTCCTCGGACTCCTCAACGACCTCCTCGACCTCTCCAAGCTCGAAGCTGGCGAGGTCTCCTTGGACCTCGCGGAGATCAACATTCTGACCCTCGTCATGGAGACCGTCGGCCTCATGGGCCCGGTGGCTGCCAAAGAAGGCCTCGACTTCCTCTGGGAGTGCGACTCTTTCCTTCCACGACGCGTCCTAGCCGATCCTCTTCGGGTCAAGCAGGTCCTCCTGAACTTGCTCAGCAACGCGATCAAGTTCACGCCACAAGGCAAGGTCTGGCTGACCGTCCGCCTCGTCGGTGACGGACACGGGCTCGAGCTCGCAGTGCATGACACGGGCGTCGGGATCTCCCTCGAGGACCAGGCGCGAGTGTTCGACGCCTTCACTCAGGCTCACGGCGAGGGGGCTGGCCGCAGCGCAGGTTCGGGGCTTGGCCTCGATATCGCCCGCCGCCTCACGGAAATGCTCGGCGGCTCCCTCGAGCTCGAGAGCGAGGTCGGTGAAGGAAGCGTGTTCCGCTTCGTCCTTCCCTGCGACCCCACTGACCTCGTCGACCTCGCGGGGCTTCGCGCTGAGGGCGAGATCCAGGCCACCGGTCCCCTCCCGCGCCTAGCCCTGGGCGGGCTCCGAATCCTGGTCGTCGACGACCACGCAGCGATCCGAGACCTCCTCGAGGTCCTGCTCCAAGAGCAGGGAGCGACCGTTGTCTCGGCAGAGGACGGTCGGACCGGCGTCGAGCTCGTCGACGCGCACGCGTCACGCGGAGATCCCTTCCACCTCGCGTGTATCGATATCTCCATGCCAGGCATGAGCGGCAGCCAGACCGTCGCGGCCCTCCGGGAGGCCGGCCAGACCCTCCCGGTGATCGCCCTCACCGCCCACGCCATGAGCGGCGATCGGACCACGAGCCTCGCGGCCGGCTACGACGCCTACCTGACCAAGCCGATCCACCCCCAAGTCCTGACCGAGACGATCAACGACTTGGTCCGCGGCCGCGGAGGGCTCCCGCTCCGGCCCGAACCTGAAGCGGCACCCCAAGAAGAGGTGCTCATTGTCGACCCTCGCTTCCTCAAGCTCGCCAAGTCCTTCCAGGACAGCCTGCAGGAGAGCGCCGAGGAGCTGGAAGCCGCCCTCGAGGCTCAAGACCCGAAGCAGGTCGGAGCGCTGGCTCACCGCCTGGCAGGCGTCGCGGCGACCTACGGGTTCCGCGATCTAGGCGCCCACGCCCGCCAACTCGATCAGGCCCTCCGCTCGGAGTTCGCCCTCGAGGCGCTGCGGCTGCCTCTCGCCAACCTCCGCGACTCGCTGCGAGCCGCGAGGCGAGCCCGCCTCGAGGCTGAGCCGAGGTAGAGAGCTGACGCCTCAGCGGCCCCAGGCTTTCCCTGAGCGGGGGTTGAGATACCAGGTCGCTTTGCTCGCGCCCTGAGACTGGACCCAGGGAATGAAGTCTCCATAGGCCTGCTCGATCGAGACCTTCTCGTGAGGGTGAGCCCACTCTCCGCTCGAGAGGTGAAGGACCCAGGGCTGACCCCAAGGAGTCCGAAAGGTGTAGTCGGTCCCGAGCTTGGTGCCGTCGTCTCCGGTCCCAACCAAGGCTAGGTCACAGGTGTCTGAGGGCTGAAACCCCGGCAGGTGAACCTCGACTCCACCCCGCTCGAGGTAGGTGTCGTAGGGGGCCGCACCCAGACGCTCGGGATCGAGGGGGGTCGCGAAGGTGAAGCGAAGCTCGACCTTCCGCCCCGTCCGCTGTGGACTCCCGACCTCGGTGTTCGCGAAGGCGAAGCCGCTCGCGTTGGTCAACATCAGGTGAGCGTCGGGAAAGACCTCGGCTGTGGCCTGGCTCTGATCGGCCCGCACTAGCCACGGCTCGTGCTCGAAGGCGTCGAAGCGTCGGGTCACGCTCGCGACGGCGCTAGGCTCGAGGGGGAGCCGGATCATGAGCCCGTTGTGATAGCTCGCCCCGCGAGCCACGACCTGATAGCGGCAGGTCAAGTCGACCACCTTCCCGGCCGCGTTCCGCGCCTGCTCGAAGCTGTATTTAACGACGAGGTCGTTGAAGTCGTAGTCGCCCCGAAAGGGCCAGAGGTCTTCGAAGGCCAAGATCCCGCTCATTCCAGAACCCGGAACCTCAACTCGGAAGGCCCGCTCGGGGTCGTCGGGGTAGTCGTCTTGTCCATTGTTGACGCCGTCGCCGTCCACGTCCTTGGCCAAGACGAGATCCGGAACGCCCTCAGCGTCTACGGCGGTGAAGGGAGTGACCTGGACCGTCAGGATCACATCGTTGAAGTCCTGATCGCCGCCTCGATCGCGCCGAATGTCCTCGAACGCGATCACGAAGCGACCCGCGTCGGGATCACGCAGCAGGATCGTCTGCCGCTGGAGCTCAGGGTCTGCGATCTCGTTTAGGACGTCGCTGCTGTAGACGCTCCAGTTTCCCCCGGTCACGCCTCGCGACCCCTTCCAGCCATTGGCGTTCAGCCAGAACCCGAGCGAAGTGCCCGAGCTGATCGTGCCCAGGCTGACCGTGTCTCCCATGCGAAGGTTCCCGCCCGAGCCGCGAAAGCTCGCGTTAGGGAACACGACGTGATGAGCGACCTCGCTCCGAGTCTGCGGCGGCGAGCCGGTCTGAAAGGGATAGACCCCGACCACGTTGCGGTAACCGGCGCCTTCGTGCACGAAGCTCACGCTGACCTCGGCGTCCTCCCTCAGCCGTAGGTTTCGCGTCCGGGCCTCGGCTATGAGCTGGGGGCGAACCTTGGTCAGGTTTTGACGTTCGGGGAGGGAGGCGATCACGTCCTCGCGGAACACGGTGCTGTAGGACTCGCGAGTGCCCGTCAGGGGTGGGACCCCATATGGATCTGGTGGCGCGCTGGCATAGGGATCTGAAGCGGTGCCTGTTCCGCTCGCGATCGAGATCGCGAGCGCGATCGTTGGGAGCAGGAGGGTCAGGCTCAAGAGAGCTGCGGGGGGACGGTGGTTCATGGAGGTCCTGTAGGTGGGATCGTGGAGGGTGATCAGCGAGGGCCGAAGTGGAGGGTGAGCTGCTCTGCGAGCGAAACGTCCTGCCAGGACGCGATCCCGACCGCGTCAATGGCGACGCGAATGCGCTCTAGAGCTGTCGAGACGAGGAGCGTCGTCTCGAGTTCGCCAGCGGCGTCTGTCCGGCCGCGGTAGAGGACGGCCCCCTCGAGGGAGCTGAGCTCTATCCGGCGATAGCTCGCGGGCCCTCCCTCCGCTTCGTTGGCCGTCACCGAGAAGCTCACGCGTCGCGTCGTGGCAAAGTCGAAACTCGCGGGCACGCGGGCTTGAGCGAAGGTCAAGGTCGAGAGAGGAGCTGTGGCCGAAGCGCCGCTGGCCGAGGAGCTCGCGACGGGGGAGGGCGCGGCGCTCCCGACGGGAGCCACGCTGGACCCTCCGCTGCTTGGCGACGGATCTGGGTCGGCCTGATCGGAGTCGGCCTCGTCTGGAAGACTTGCTTGGGGAAGGGCAGGGGGGCTAGGAGGAGCCGAGCCCGGCGCGCTACTCCCCCCGCTGGAGCCGCCCCCTCCGCAACCGAGAGTCGCGAGAAGGAAGGAGCCGAGGACGAGGGAGCTGAGGCGGAGTTGAGTCATGGAGTTCTCTCTGAGTTGCGGACTTCGCGGGAAACAGAGAGGTCGCAAGGAGCGAACCGAAGCCAAGTCCTGCGGCGCCGGAACCCATGGACTCGTTCTGAGAGACGCCTCTCAACCTGCGAGTTCGAGACTCTTGCGAATTGCGGACGAGCCTGAGCTGCCCTCGGAAGGCGCAGTGGGCTGAGCCCTCAACAAGCACCCCTTGGGGGCGCCCACGAACGAGTTCGCCGGCCTGGCACGCGCCGTGCGTCCTGCTCTGTCATGAACTCACGTCACCTGGTCCTGATCAGCCTCTTCTCCCTCACGGGGTGCGGCTCGCCCCAAGTCACGGGACCCGCCGAGCTCCCAGAGTGGGCCCGAGCCCAGGACGAGCTCGCTCCGCTCGGTGAGACCCTGCCGCCACCTCGCGAGGCGGGGGTGGCCGCGGGAGTCGCGCCCGGGAGCGGCGAGCCCCTCGACCTCTCGCGCCGTATTTCCTCGGGCCCGAGTCCTCGGAACTCCCGCGCAAGTGCACCCAGCCGCCGGGCCAGCTCAAGCCCCGGCTCGAGCGCCCAGCCCAAGCTCCCCTCCCCGGCGGCTCTCGAGACGACCGGCTCTCGCCTCGAGCGCCTATACGCAGGGCGAGTGCCCCGCGAAGTCCAGAGGCGCCTCGACCAGTTCGGCTACGGCGTGTTCCAGCGCTCACTGAGGGCCAGTGACCCCGGCCCTGTTCCCGACGACTACCAGATAGGTCCAGGTGACGAACTCGTGATCTCGATCTCGGGGAGCTTCACGCACCACCTGCGACGCACCGTCGACCGAGAGGGGCGGATTCAGCTCCCTGAGGTCGGGCCCCTTGACGCTGCTGGGTTGAGCCGGTCACGCCTCGAGGAGCGCCTCGCCCAGACCTACGGTCGAACTCGACGGAACTTTGAGTTGAGCCTCAGCCTGGGCCGCCTTCGCCAAGTCCGGGTCGTCCTAACAGGACGCGTCGCTAAGCCCGGGCCCGTCGACGTCCCGGCCCGCGCCTCCCTCCTCGACGTCCTGAGCGCGGCAGGGGGCGTCCTCAAGGAGGGGAGCCTGCGCCGAATCGAGCTTCGGCGCGGTGAGAAGGTCGAGCGCCTCGACCTGTACGAAGTCCTCTTGGCCAGCACTGAAGCGGCTTGGCCCCGGATCCGGGCAGGCGATCGAGTCCACGTTCCCGAGCTCGGAGCGACCTTGGCCGTCGGCGGACTCGTCAAGCGCCCGGGGATCTACGAGCTCCTGGGCCAGAAGACGACCTTGGCCGCGGCCCTCGAGCAGGCCGGCGGACTGACACCCTTCAGCTTCACGCCCCGACTCCAAGTCGAAGGCAGCGACGGCCGTCGCCGAACCCTGCGCGACGTGAAGCTCGGAGCTGCTGAGGACCTCAGCCCCGGCGAGTTCGTCTTGATCGGGGCTGTCGAGGGGCAGGTCCCAGTCGTCCGAGTCCAAGGTGAGGTCGTCCGCCCAGGGAACTTCGCCTACCGCCCTGGACTGAGGGTCTCCGATCTCCTCGACCTCGCGGAAGGACTCACGATCGAGGCCTTCTCCCAAGCCTTCTTGAGCCGGCGAGTCCAGTCCGGTCGACCCAGCGGAGAGCGAGTCACCCGGCGGCTGCTGCTCGTCGATCTGGGGAAGGCTCGCGCCAAGGACCCTGCCCATGACGTCCTCCTCGAGCCCCTCGACCTCCTCCGCGTCCGGCCGCGCGGGACCGCAGCGACGCTCCCCACGGTCCGAAGCGAAGGAGCCCTCCGAAGTGCGGGCCGCTACGAGTGCACCTGGGGCCTCCGAGCCAGTGAGCTCCTCGCCCTCTCGGGAGGGCTCGTCCCCAACGCGGCCTCAACTGCCGAGCTGATCCGGCGAGCGCCTCGAGAGGGCGCCCTCGACGTGATCCGCTATCGCCTCGACCTCGAGCGCCTTCAAGCGGGCGACGATCGCCACGACCCCTTCCTCAAAGACGGCGATCGGCTCGTGATCAGACGCCTGGCGCGGGTCTCGACGGAGGTCGAGGTCCGAGGAGAGGTCCGCTTCCCTGGACGCTACACCTTCCCTGCCGGCGCTCGGATCAGTGACCTGATCGCCGCCGCTGGAGGGGCGCGACCGAGCGCAGACCTCCGGGCCGCCGTCTTCACTCGCCAGAGCGTTCGTCGCCTCCAGGTCGAGCGCTTTCGCCACCTCCTGGAGCGAAACCAGCGCCAGGACCTGCGTGCCCTCGAGGGACTGACTCGTGACGGTCACGCAGGTGAGGTCATGGCCGGGCGCTTGACCCTGCGTAAGTCTCGCGAACTCCTCCGCCGCATGGAGCGAAGCGAAGCCACGGGCAGGGTCGTAGTTCCCTTCCTCCAGCGAGACTTCGTGGGCTCGATCCACGACCTAGCCCTCGAGAGCGGCGACCGGCTCGTCGTCAAACGTCGTCAAGAGACGGTCTCGGTCGTAGGGCTCGTGTTCAACCCCTCGACCTTCGTGGCCGAGCGCGGAATCACCGTGGAGGACGTGCTCGATCGCGCTGGAGGTCTCCTGGAGGACGCTGACGAGGATCGGATCTACGTCGTGCGGGCCGACGGGGTCGTCGAGAGCATGGCCCAGCGCCGCAACCCCCTCGAGCTGGAATCGCAGCTCTTGGCGGGAGACGTGGTGCTGGTTCCGCGCCGCCCGATGGAGCGCGGGATCGGTCAGCAGCTGGCGGACGGGCTCTCCCTAGCCCGACAAACCGCGGAGCTAGGTCTGATCATGAGCAAGATCGCCTCGCCTCAGAGCGGTGTGCAGCTCCAGAGCAACGTCGAGCGGAGCGAAGCCTTCCCTCGCCGCTCTTTCCAGCCTGAGCCCCGCTGAGCCGCCCTACCCCTTCTCTCTTGTGGTCTTCGTGAGCGCCCCACCTCTTCGGAGGTGGGGCGCTTTGCGTTTTGGGACTCGCCTCTCTCAGCCTCTCTCGCTTCGCGAGACGGACTCTCAAGTCGAGAGAGAGCCCTCAGGGGGGGCTTGGCGAACAAAGACTTAGCCCTGGCACGAAGCGTGTTCAGAGGTCCTGCGTAACGAGCAGCCGCTCCTCACAGCAAACCCCGAGAGCCTCCATGACCGACTCGATCAAACTTCCCAAGCGCGCCCTGATCACGGGGATCACCGGCCAAGACGGGAGCTACCTAGCCGAGCTCTTGCTCAGCAAGGGCTACGAGGTCTATGGCCTGATCCGTCGCTCGAGCAGCTTCAACACCAGCCGAATCGAGCACCTCTACCGCGACCCCCACGAAGAGGGCAACAAGCTCCACCTCGTCTACGGCGACCTCCAAGACAGCGCTTCGCTCCAAGCGCACATGCACTCGATCCAACCCCATGAGGTCTACAACCTCGGAGCGCAGTCCCACGTCCGGGTCAGCTTCGACCAGCCGGTGTTCACCGCCGACGTCGACGCGCTTGGGACCCTCCGGCTCCTCGAAGCCTGCCGCAGCCTCGCCAACCCGCCGCGCTTCTATCAGGCCTCGACCTCGGAAATGTTCGGTTCGGCGCCGGCTCCGCAGTCGATCGAGACGCGCTTTCAGCCGCGCAGCCCCTACGCCGTGAGCAAGGTCTTCTCCCACCAGATCGTGGGCAACTATCGCGACGCCTACGGCCTCTTCGCCGTGAGCGGGATCCTGTTCAACCACGAGAGCCCGCGCCGCGGCGAGACCTTCGTGACCCGCAAGATCACCCGCGCCCTGACTCGAATTCAGGTCGGCCTCCAAGAGCGTCTCTACCTGGGCAACCTCGAGGCCAAGCGTGACTGGGGATTCGCCGGCGACTACGTCGAAGCCATGTGGCGCATGCTCCAGCAGGAGCAGCCTCGGGACTTCGTGATCGCGACGGGTGAGACGCGCTCGATCCGCGACTTCCTCGATGCCGTCTCAGCCGAGCTCGGCATGGACTGGCGTCCATACGTCGAGATCGACCCGCGCTACTACCGACCGACCGAGGTCGACGTCCTGCTCGGGGATCGAACCCCCGCAGAGCGGGAACTGGGTTGGCGCCCCACAACGTCCTTCCAGGACCTAGTCAAGACCATGGTCGTTCATGACCGCGAACTAGCGCGCCGCGAGCGCGTGTTGAAGGACTTCGGCTGCCCGAACAGCCGAGTGGAGGTGCTCTGTGCGTAGGACGAATCGAATCTTTGTGGCCGGCCACCGCGGCTTGGTGGGCTCGGCCCTTGTCCGCAACCTCGAGCGGAAGGGCTACGAGTCGATCATGACTCGGACCCGCCAAGAGCTCGACCTGACCCGCCAAGAGGCGGTCGAGGGCTTCTTCCGCCGAGAGCGACCGGAATACGTGTTCCTGGCCGCAGCCAAGGTCGGCGGGATCCTCGCCAACCGCGATCAACCCGGGGACTTCATTCGGGACAACCTCTTGATCCAGAGCTTCGTCCTCGACGCCGCGCTCCGCTACGGAACTCGGAAGGTCCTGATGCTTGGCAGCTCCTGTATCTACCCCAAGTTCGCGACCCAGCCCATTCAAGAGGACGCCCTCATGACGGGCCCGCTGGAGGCGACGAACTCGGCATATGCGGTCGCCAAGATCGCGGGGCTGACCATGGCTGACGCCTACCGCCGCCAATATGGGCTGGAGAGCGTCAGCCTGATGCCCACCAACCTCTATGGGCCCGGCGACAACTTCCACCCGCTTCACTCCCACGTGATCCCGGGGCTCATGCGCCGAATGCACGAGGCCAAGCTCCGCAGCGACGCCGAGTTCGTGGTCTGGGGCAGCGGCGAGCCGCGGCGCGAATTCCTCCACGTAGACGACATGGCCGAGGCCTGCGTCACGACGATGCGCCTCTACGACGGCGAGGAGCTCCTCAACGTCGGAACCGGGGTCGACATTCGGATTCGGGATCTGGCGGAGACCCTCCGCGAAGTCGTCGGCTTCCGCGGCCAGCTGGTGTTCGACACCAGTAAGCCCGACGGGACCCCGCGCAAGGTCCTCGACGTCTCGCGGATCCGCGCTCTCGGCTGGCGGCCTCAGCGCGCACTGCGAGAGGGTCTCGAGGAGACATACGCCTGGTTCCAGCGCTGGGCGGCCCTTCAGCACGCGGCCGCTTGACTCGCCCTTCCCTTCAACCCACCACCCCTTTGCGTCGCCTCGGGCCCTCGGGCTCGAGGCGACGCACCCCAGTGCCATGCTCCGCTCAGCCCCCCACCCCTCGCGCTCCTCTCTGCTGCTGGTGGCCCTCCTGGGCCTGGCGACGGTCTGGATCGCCTACTCGATCAGCGGACTTCGTGCCCCCTGGGCCCCGATCGTGGTCAGCGACGGGAACAGCGGCGGCGCCCTGCGGAAGCTCCTCTTCGGCGCTGCTGGCGTGGTGGCTGTGGCTTGTCTCCTCGAGCGACGCCTGCTCGGGCCCGTCCTGGCCGCTCAGCGACGCCTCCTCGGCCTCGCCTTCCTCGTCCTCGGCTCGTGCCTCTACTCAGTCAGCCCAGGCCTAACCCTCAAGCGCGGGTTCGTGTTGGTGTTCGCGGTCCTGGCCCTCTGCACCTTGGTCCACACTGCCCGTGACCCTGTCCGCCGAATGCAGAGCGCGATCGTCGGAGGCACCGCTTGTGCGGCCTGGATCTCGCTCGCCGCCAAGCTCGCGCTCCCAGCTGCTTGCTCCTCGATTGCTGAGCGCCCTGGCCTGGCGGGCGTCACGAGTCACCCCAACACCTGCGGAGTCGTCATGGCGACGGGCTTGGTCCTGTCGTGGGGGGTCTCAGCCCGCAGCGTCCGGGAGCGACGCGCCCTGCGGTTCGCCCAGCTTGGCCTCGTGATCGCCCTCGTCTTGGCTGGCTCGGTGACCTCTCTTGCCTTCGCGGCCCTCGGGACCCTCGGCTTCGCGCTCCTGTGTTGGCCAAGCTATCGGCGCGGGATCTTGCTCCTCGTGAGCGCCTTGGGCTGCGCCACCGTTCTCGCGATCTTTCTCGGGCTTGGGACCGACGGAGCCCTGGCTCTGGTCGGCCGCGACGCCTCACTCAGCGGCCGGGACACCCTCTGGAGCGCTCTGGTTAGCGCTGGCCTGGAACGCCCTCTCTTCGGGAGCGGCTTCGGAGCGTTCTGGCGCGAGGGCCGCGGTCGCGAGCTCGTCGCGACCTGGAACCCTCGCCAGGCCCACAACGCCTACCTCGACCTCTTCGTCGACCTCGGCGCGATCGGCGCCCTCTGCGTCTTGGGCTGCGTCGCGCGAATCCTCCTCGAGGGCTGGCAGCGCTGGGGCCGAGGGCTCGACCGGCGCTGGGCCAGCAGCGTCGTCGCCACCAGCCTCGCCCTCTTCCTCGTCTACGGGTTCGGCGAGAGCTTCCTGCTCAAGCCCGACAAGCTCGTGTTCTTCGCCCTGCTCTGGTTCTTGGCGCTCCTCGAGCGTCGTCCCCTGACACCCACTTCCTCCCGAGTCCCCTCATGAGAATCGCACTCTTCCACAACGCCTACCGAACGCGCGGAGGCGAGGACGCCATGGTCGAGCTGGAGGCTGCAGCCCTCGAGGTCGCCGGTCACGCGGTCTCGACGCTGCGGCTCGAAAACAAGGACCTGGGGCCGCTCGGCATGGCTCGAGCCGCGTGGGACGCGAGCTGGAGCGGCTCTGGCTACGAAGCGAGCGTGGCGCACCTCCTTCGGGCGCGAGCCCAGGTCGGCCACGTCCACAACTGGTTCCCGCGCTTCAGCCCTGCCGTCTACGCTGCTCACCAAGACCTCGGAATCCCCGTCTTCCAAACCCTCCACAACTACCGCCTGGGCTGCGCTGCAGGGACCAACCTCCGCGCAGGCTCGGCTTGCCACGACTGCACGCCTGGTGACACGAGGCCCGCCCTGCGCCACGGCTGCTACCGCGGGTCGAGGCTCCAGAGCCTGGTCTGGGCGAACACCATGGGCACCCACTGGGACCAAGGCACCTTCGGCAAGGTCGACGGCTACTTCGCCCCCTCCCTGACCGTCGCTCGCCGACACATTCAGCTCGGGATCCCCGCCGAGCGGATCTGGGTCGTCCCCAACGCCTGCGCCGACCCTTGGGCAGCTCAGGGGGGCCCCAGCGCTCCCAAGGCCTCGGGCGGCGCGCTCTACGTCGGGCGGCTGAGCGCCGAGAAGGGCGCAGACGTCCTCCTCAAGGCCTGGCGCGGGAGCTCCCTCCCGCTCCGCTTGGTCGGTGAGGGCCCCGAGCAGGGCCGCCTTCAGGAGCTCGCCGCCCACGCCCCAGGCGCCAGCCTGGCGGGCTTCCAGGCCCCAAGCCAGGTCAGCCAGAGCCTCGCTGACGCAGGCGTCGTCGTCCTCCCACACCGCTGGGAGGAGCCCTTCGGCCTGGTCGTGATCGAGGCCTTCGCGGCGGGGCGGCCGGTGATCGCGAGCGACCTCGGAGGCCCCGCCGAGCTGATCAATCACGGCGTCGAAGGGCTCCTCGTCCCGGCCGGAGACCCGGAAGCGCTGGCCCGAGCTACGCGGGACCTGCTCTGCAACCCGGCTCGCCTGGCTGCCATGGGTCGCGCCGCTCGCGCCACCTACGAAGAGCGCTTTACGCCCGCCGCCCACGCCCGCGCTCTCCTGAGCGTGTTCCGACGCCGGCGCCTGCCCGAGGCAGGTCCGCCCGCAGGCTCCCCGACCTCTGCTGCCGGCCGACTGGGAATCGCATGAAGCGAGACAAGCTCTTCGCGACAGCGGCGACCGCGACTCGCGCGCTCGGTCGCCTGGGGCTCTCGGTGGGTGTCGCCCGCGCGTTTGGAGCCGAGAGCTTCGCGACCTATGCCCTCCTCCTCGTCGTCGAGACGATCGCGCTGACCCTCTCTTGCAGCCGCGCCCAGGGGCCCCTCATGACCCTGGCTCCGGGGCAGGAGCCTGCTCTCCAGGGCGCCCTCCTGAGGGCCCTCGGCCTGCGACTCCTGCGCGACGTAGCCTGCGGGGGCTTGGTCTTGCTCGCGCTCGCGCCCTGGAGCGGGCTCCCAAGCGAAGTCCTGCTGGCCTTCGCTGCCTCAACGGGTGGAGCCTGCTTGGCTCGCCTGGGGCAAGGGTGGCGCCTGGCGACCTTCGCCGCTCAGCGCGTGTTCCTGTCCGAACTCGTCGCTTCAGGACTTCCACTCAGCGTGTGCGCCCTGGCCCTGGGAGGGCTGCTCCCCAACCTGGAGTCTCCCCTCGCGCTCCTCTACGTCGCGAGCGCGGTCGGCCAGGCGCTCGCTTTGGTCTGCCTCTGGGAGCGTCCCGCCGGGGGACCGCTCCCAGCTGAGCTCGCAGCAGAAGCCGCCGGCATGGCCCGCGCCATGCTCGCTGGGTCTTGCGTCTATAGCGCTTGCTCACGCCTCCAGCCCTTTGCCCTCGGACACCTCCGAGGCCTAAGCGCGATCGCCCCCTTCGCAGCGGCTCTCACGGTCGCGGGGCCACTCCGGGTCTTCTCGGCGGCTGTGGACGTAGTCCTTCGACCCCGCCTGGCTGCCGCGAGCCCTGAGCTACGCTCGCCTCTTCTCGTGCGCGCCCTCTGCGTCCAACTCGCAGCCGCCCTCGTGGCCTTAGGCGTCTTGGCCTTCGGCGGCGACTTTGCGCTCGATCTCCTCTACGGAGGCGTGATCCCTGGACTCCAGGGGTGCGCGCTCCTGGCCGCTCTCTACGTCGGCGTCGAGTCCCTCGGGAGCACCCTGACGGTCGCCGCCCAGGTCGAAGGCGCCGCAGGAGCTCGCCGAGCGACCCGGACCCGGGTCTTGGCTTCTGCGCTCAGCCTGCTGGCCCTCGGCCCGGCCATTTGGCTGGGCGGAGCTCACGGAGCTCTCCTTCAGCTGGCTGGTGTCGAGGCCCTCTTCGCGGCTCTCATGTTGATCGGACTCAGGACCGCGAGAGCCGCCTCTCAAGCTGCGCGAAGCCTCGTGGCTGAGGCCTCTCAATCTGCGAGAGCCCTCCACAGCGTAGGGGTTTAGGCCTCGGCACCGAGGTTGCGATCGGTAGAGCAGCAAAGCCAACAAGGTGCTCCGCCATGACCAACTCCCCCCCGACCGCCTCTGATTCCTACCGAACCCCGACCCAGGACCCGCTCCGTCCGATCCCAGACGACCTCTACCGAGACGTCCTCCGCACCATGCCAGTGCCTTGCGTGGACCTCCTAATCCAACACTCGGGTCGAATCCTGATGGTCCAACGCCGCAACGAGCCCGCTCGCGGCGAGTGGTGGTTCCCCGGGGGCCGGATCCACAAGGGAGAGAGGCTCCTTCAGACCGCCCACCGCCAGGCGCGTGAGGAGGTCGGAGCGCGGGGCCTCTGCGGCGCGCTCGTTCACGTCGAGGAGACCCTCTTCGAGACCGGGCGCTTCGGTGAGCCCGTCCACACGGTCAACCTCTGCTATGCGTTCGACGCCCTCAGCAAAGAGGTCACCCTCGACGCGGATCACACCGAATACATGTGGTGCCTGCCCGCCCAGCTCCTCGGTGATCGGAACCTCCACCCCTACCTCCACCGCTGCCTCGTCAACGCCGGCTTCCGCGCCGCCGCCGCCTAAGAAAGGTCCTCCCATGATCCCCACCGCAGACCTCCTGAGCCTTCAAGACGAGATCCTGAGCATGTTTCCGACCCTCCAAGACGAGCGTCCCCTCTACCTCTTCGACGCCAGCGCTCCTGGAATCGAGCGACGAATCGCCTCTGCTCGGGTCGCCGAGCCCGACGCTACGATCTTCGTGCTCGGCGGCGTCGACCGCGCATGCGTCCTCAAGGGACTCCTTCACGCTGGCGCCGACGGGGTGTTCGACCCGCGCCGCGAGGAGGAGCGCGAGGCTCTTCTGCGCGGCGCCGCCGTCCACGTGGCTCGCTCCGAGCGGACCCGAGGCGGGGTAGTCGGCGCTTGCCTCGCCCTCCGCAGCCTGCTCGTCGAGTGGAACCGTCGAATGTCGCTCGCCGAGCGCCGCGAGGTGGCCGCGTGAAGCCCTTCGCTTGGGAGCTCGCGCAGCGCTTGTGCGCCGCTTGCGCGCTCCTCGCGCTGAGCCCGGTCCTGGTGCTGGTCGCGATCCTGATCCGCCTCGAGTCCGCTGGGCCCGCCCTCTTCCGTCAGCAACGGCGAGGCCTGGGAGGCCACCCCTTCACGATCTTCAAGTTCCGGACCCTGAGCCAAGGAAGCGAGACTCAGACCGCCCTCGGGGTCCGGAGCGGAGACTCCCAGGTCACTCGCCTCGGGCGAGTCTTGCGAGACCTCAAGCTCGACGAGCTGCCTCAGCTCTTCAACGTGGCTCGAGGAGACATGAGCTTCGTCGGCCCGCGCCCGCTCCCGCTCGCCCTCGAGGATCGCCTCCTGAAGGAGATCCCCGGCTTCGCCCGCCGCTGGCAAGCTAGGCCCGGGCTGACCAACGCGGCCCAAGTCTCGCTCGTCGACAATCGCCTCGGCGAGGATCTCGTCGCCGACTGGAGCGAACGCTTCACAGCGGAGCTGCACTTGCTCCGCCACCGCGGACCCGCCTACGACACGATCTTGGTCGGGCTCACGGCCTGCTTCCTCGCGCGTCGAGTCTGTAGCAAGCTTGCCTCGATCGTGGCCCGGTACTTCGGCCCCGGCGAAGCGGCTCCGGCCGAGACCACCCAAATCCTCGGGATCCCCGTCGCGAACGCCAACTACGCCGAGACGATCCAGAAGGTCGCGGGCTGGGTCAGCGCTCAGGAGTCCCGCATGGTCTGCGTGACCCCAGTCCACAGCTTGGTCGACGCCTGGCGCCTTCCCGCGCACCGAGCTGCTCTCTTGGCCTCGGACCACAACACCGCCGACGGCGTCCCGGTCGTCTGGGCTCAGCGCCTCCTCGGCTACCGCGGCGCGACGCGCGTCTACGGTCCCGACTTGACACTGAAGCTCCTCGAGCGGGCAGCTCTCGAGGGCTGGCGAGTCGCCTTCCACGGGGGTCACCAGGACCGGTTGCCCGTCCTCTTGGCTCGCTTGATCGAGCGCTTCCCTAGCCTCGACGTGGTCTATGCCCACAGCCCGCCCTTCGGGCCTCTCTCTGAGTCGCACCAGAGCCACCTCGAGAGCGAGCTCCGCCGGACCCGCCCCGACCTCGTGTTCGTCGGCCTGGGAGCCCCCAAGCAGGAGCTCCTCATGAGTCGCCTCCGAGGGCGCGTCCCTGGTGTCCTCCTGGGCGTCGGCGCTGCCTTCGACTTCCACGCAGGCGCCGTGAGTCAAGCCCCAGGCTGGATCCAAGGCCTCGGCCTGGAGTGGGCCTTCCGCCTGGCCATGGAGCCCCGTCGACTCTTCGTCCGCTACGCCCGCTCGAATCCGCTCTACGTGATCGCGATCTCGGTCCAGCTCGTGGCGCACTACCTCCTCGGCAAGAGCTATCAGGCGTCGACCGCTGCGCAGCAAGTCACGCGCTTCCCTCCGCTCCCGCTCGCCGCGACCCTTCGCCTCCGCTCCTCTCGACGGCGGCGAGTCTCTCGGACCAACCGCCACTACCGAGCCTCTGCTCGGAGCCGAGCCTCCACGCGAACTTTCCCTCGAACCCGGGCCTTCTCGCGGAGCGATCTCAGTGAGTAGGCCGCGCCTCGCGATCTGCGTCGCGACCTTTCGAAGGGCCCTGGGACTGACCCGGCTCGTGACCTCGCTCCGAAGGCAAGGTCAGGGGCCTCGCGCCAGCCGATTCCAACTCGAAGTGCGAGTCGTAGACAACAGCCCCGAGGCCAGCGCCGAAGGACTCGCACGAGAGCTCGGCGCGACCCTGCCCTTCCCCCTCCGCTATCGCCACGAGCCCGAGCCGAACATTGCTCGCGCTAGGAACGCGGCGATCGAGATCGCCCCAGCGGAGGTCCTGGTCTTCGTCGACGACGACGAGGTCGCCGCCTCGGACTGGCTCGAACGGCTCTTGGCCGGCCAAGAGTCGAGCGGCGCGGACGCCGTGTTCGGAACCGTCGAGCGCGAGCTGCCTTGCGCCTGTCCGCGCTGGATCCAACTCGGAGGTTTCTTCGCCAGCGCCGACCCGCCTTCCGGCTCCCTGACCTGGAATCAGACTCGGACCGGAAACACGCTCCTCCTCGGGAGCTGGTGCTACGACGCGGGCTTCCGCTTCGACGAGGGCTACGGCCGAACTGGCGGCGAAGACGTCCAGTTCTTCGCGCGCCTCACCGCGGCTGGCGCCCACCTCCGCGGCGCCCCCGCCGCCCGAGTCTCTGAGACCGTCGAGGCGAGCCGCTTGAACCTGCGCTATCTGCTCCGCCGCGACTATCGCCAAGGCATGACCTTGAGCCGGATCCACGGTGAAGGCTTGCGCCACCCCCTCGTCAGCTTCGCCGGTCGGGTCGCGCGGGGAGTGATCGGGCTCTCGGCTGTCTTCTTAGGACGCATAGATCAGAGCGCTAGGGGCCTGACCGATCTTGCCCGCGCCGTCGGCGGCCTCCAGGGCTGGCTGGCCCCTCGTCTCTCCCTCAACGCCCTCTACACGGAGTCGTGATGCGCGTCGCGTTCTTGACCAACATTGTCAGTCCTTATCGGCGCCCGCTCTTAGAGCGTCTCGCGGCGACGCCAGGCTGGGATCTGCGCGTGTTCGTCGATGCAGAGCGCGAGTTCGATCGCAGCTGGAGCGTCGACACGAGCGGTCTCTCCTTGACTCAGACTCGCTCCCTCTCCCTGAAGCGACGCGCCCAGACGCCTGGGAGCGCTGGCTTCGAGCAGGTCCTGACTCTCCACCTCCCGCTCTCCCTGCCTCGCGACCTGGCGCGCTTTCGCCCTGACGTCGTGATCTCCCACGAGCTCGGCCCGCGGACGGCCCTGGCCGCGGCCTACGCCCGCCTGTTTCGAGTTCCGCTCGTGATTTGGTCCTACCAGTCCCTCGTCAGCGCGGCCTCCGGCAACCCTCGCCTCCGACGCTCGCTCCTGAGCCAAGCCAGCGCGGTGATCGGTATGGGGAGCGAAGCCCGCGAGGTCCTGCGGAGCTGGGGCGTACCCGACGCGACGATCGTCGACGCTCCGAACGCCGCTGACCACGAGACGATCGCGGCTCGTCTCGCCGCTCCCGAAGCCGAGGCTCGAGCCCTAGAGCTTCGAGCGCGCTTTGGGGGCCGCAAGATCGCCCTCGTGGCGGGTCGTCTGGTCCCCCTCAAAGGGACAGCGCGCCTCCTCGCCTCCTGGGATCAGCTCCCTCAGTCCCTCCGCCAGCAATGGCGCCTCGTGTTCATTGGCGAGGGACCCCTGGCTGAGCTCGTGGCGCGCCACCCCGAGGCCGTTCACGTCGGCCACGTGCAAACCAAAGCCGTCCCCGACTGGTTGGGCGCAGCAGATCTCCATGTGTTCCCGAGCCTAGGCGACGTCTGGGGCTTGGCAGTCAACGAGGCCCTTCACTGCGGAACCTTGACCTTGTCCTCGAGCCGGGCCGCCTGCACGGCGGACATGATCGTTGAGGGCGTCAGCGGCTTGACCTACGACCCCGTGGCACCCCACGCCTGGCGACGGCTTCAGGGTGCCCTCGAGCACCCGACCCCCTCCACTCTGGCCCGCGCAGGGCGCGCCCGCGCCCAAGCCTTCTCCCAAGACCGCATGGCCCAGGGCTTTCGCGACGCGGTCCAGCTCGCGCGCCAAGGCCGAATCACTCCCAGGAGGTCCGCATGAACTCGACCCTGGAGACCCAGGCCTCGAAGGACGAGGAGCTCGACGTCGGCTTGCCTCCCTTGGGTTGGGAGGCTCCCCTCTGTGACCTCTTGCTGGCCCTGGCCACCTTTTGGCGGCAAGTCACAGCCGCCATCGTCCTGGCGGTTCTAGCGGCAGGGGTCTACCTCCTCTTTGCCCCGCCCTTCTACCGCTCCTCGACTGTGGCGGTCTTGCTTCCACGCGAGAAGCCGATCCTCGACGCCACGATCAACTCCAGCGCAGTCGAGGTCTCTGACGACCGGGCTCAGCGGACCTCCACGGGCTCACTGATGCTCCCCGCCAATCCCGAGCTCTATCTGGCGCTCCTTCGCTCGCGGGCAGTCCTCCGCGAGATCGCGAATCGCTTCGGGCCCCGCCTCGGCCTCCCGGCCAGCGGAACGCGCTCGGACGAGGAGATCGAGGCCCTCAACCGCGCGATTCGGATAGAGACCTCAGAGGAGGGGCTCCTCACGATCACGGTCACCGCCGACTCGCCTCAGCTCGCGGCGGATCTCGCCAACGCTCTCTTGGACGAGGGCAAGCGGGCCAGCGCAGAGATCGAACGCCAAATGCTCCTCCAGCAGGCAAAGCACCTCCACGAGATTCTCAACCAACGCCGAGCTTCATTGGCTGGAGCCGAGCGAGAGCTGGAGCTCTTCTCCTCCCGGCACTCCTTAGTTGATCTCGGGATTCAAACGACCCAAGACCTGGTCCTGCTCAAGGAGACGCGGGCCAAGCGCGACCGACTCCAAGCCGAGCTCTGCGCCCTCAGTGAGCGCTTCACATCGGCCGACCACCGCATGAAGGAGGCCCACAATCGCTTCCGCAGCGCCGAGCGAGACCTGACGCGAATCGAGAGCGCTATGGTCGGCGGAGCGGGCGTCGGGCAGGTCGGGCGCCTGGGCGTTCGACTCAAGAGCCTTCAGGAGAGCGTCCGCCTCGACCGAGACGTGGTTGCGACTCTCTCTCTCCGGGCGGACCTGTTCCGACTCCGCGCTGAGCAGCCGGGGGGATCCCTAGCGGTGATCCGGCCAGCTGTCCCTGTGCTACGTAAGGCTGGCCCGGCTAAGAAGCGCACCCTCGCGCTCTCGCTGGGCGCCGCCCTGGTCTTGTCCTTTGCCTGGGCCGTGTCGGCTGCCCAATGGCGCAAGGCTCGCCGAACCGAATACGTCCGAGGACAGTTGAGCGAACTCCGTAGTGCCTTGAGCTGGAGCCAGCCCCTCGACGCTTGAAGCCGCCTCGATCTTGACCCGAGGCGAACCCGCGCCCCTCCTGGCGGCCTCGTCCGCGAATAAACCTCCCGCGGCTGTGAGCCTCGTCCTGCTCAATCCCTTATCCTCGGACCTGCTCTCTAGCCCCTATTTCAGGGGGCTGAGCACTGGGGATTGGTTGTGTCCGTACGCGGTAGCGCGTCGACTGTCGACCTCGTCGACCTGCTTAGCCTGATCCATCAGAGCGGCCACGCTGGCACGCTCCGCTTGGCGATAGGTGAGCGGGTCTCCAAGCTCCACTTCTATCGCGGCCAGATCTACCTCCCGACGGGCGGCTCGAGCGGCGCCCACAAGATCGGCGCGCTCCTCGTTCGTGCTGGACGCCTGAGCGGGCGCGACCTCCTCCGAGCCCTGGCGATCCAAAAGCAGGAGGGGCACCGCGAGCGCTTGGGCGACCTCCTCGTCCGCCTCGAACACGTCAGCCGCCAGGACCTCGACGGCGTGATCCGCGGCCAGTTCGAGGATCAGATCTGCGACCTCCTCTTCGAACCTGGCGCCGAATACGAGTTTCGCAAGGACGTGCTCCCCGTCGGCTTCACTGACGCCCGAGGGAACATTCAGGCCCTCGGCTTCGACATTCGCTCGATCCTGCTCGAAGCATCTCGTCGTCAAGACGAGTGGCGAATGATCCGCAAGAGCGTCCCGTCAGGACGGATCGTGTTCACGGTCGTGGCCTCGACGAGCGCCCAGTGGGAGGTCGGCGCTGACGGCAAGGTCTCCTCTGCTCAGGTCCTGAGCGGTAGTCAGCAGGCCAAGCGCTCTGCCGGCCAAGCCGAGATCCTCAAGCGCTTCCGCAAGGGCCACGCGCTCTTCGAGAGCTGTCCCTTCGACGGGGTCAAGAACGTCGACCAGATCGTGGCCGCTTCGGGGCTCCCGGTGTTTGGCTGCATGCAGATCGTGGCCTCCCTCAAGCGAGACGGCCTCCTGCGCGAGCTGGCGCCTCAGGAGGCCGAGCAGACGACGGTCAAGCTCCTCGAGGCCAACCAACCCAAGGCTTGCTACAAGATCTTCGAGTGGGCCAACGAGACCGACCACCTCAGGCCAGCGGGCTCGCGCCTCGACACGGTCCTCCTCCGGAAGGAGAACCTCGAGGGGCAGGGCTTCGCGATGCGGACCTCCAGCGTCCGCGCCCTCCAGATCCTCTCGCGCCTCTTGCGGCGCGGGGCGCCCTTCCACTTCCTCTGCCGCGACGCCGACTCTCGGGTCGAGGTCTTCCTCTCGCCCAACACCCTTCGACTCCACCTTATCGGTCCCCGGCGGACACATAGCACGTCGCGCTACCTTCGCCGACGGCGGGCCCTCGGCTCGGCCAAGCTGGAGGAGGCGCGTGAGACCGCCAAGTTGGAGCGCCGGAGCCTGGATCAGGTCCTGCTCGACGACGGCTACGTCAGCCGCCAGCAGTGGCTCAAGGCCGTCAAGGACAAGGCCGTCTCGGGCCTGTTCAGCATCTTTGGCTGGGCGGACCCCTTCGTCGAAGTCCGCGGAGGACTTCAACCGCCTCCTCCGCCCGAGGACGTCAAGGGCATGGTCTGCGAGATCCCCCTCGACAAGGAGCTCAAGGACAGCCTCCGCCGGGACCTCCTCCGCTGGAAGGTCCTCCTCAAGGAGATCCCGACCCCCGACGTGGTCTGCGTCTCGACCAGCCCCTCCCCACAACACGTCCCGCGCCGGGCCCACGACCTGTTCAACGGAACCCGGACCGTGGGCGACTTGATCCAGCTCGCCCGCGTGGCGCCCTTGGAGCTGGTCCGCTTCATTTACGACGCGTTGCGCTCAGGCAAGGTCCGCGCCCTGACCGACCGCGAGCACTACGAGAAGATCGAGCGCCGGATCAAGACCGACCGCCTCGAGGAGGCCGTGGTCTACCTCAAGAGCGCAATCTCCTGGGGCTTCGCGCCGAAGCTCTACCGCCAGCGCCTGCGCGAGATCCGCAAGCGCCTGGCGGATCGCCCCAACTCCGAGAACCGCCCGATCATGCAGGGCGACGTCTCGACCTTCAGCCTGGCCGAGATCCTGCAGCTCCTCCACCAAGGCCAGCGGAGCGGGACGCTCCGGATCACTGACGGCGAGCACGAAAAGATCGTCTACCTCGATCAGGGCGACCTCCACGTCCTCCGCGTCGATCAGTCCGAGTCCGACCAAGAGGTCTGGGACCTCCTCCTCGGCGACGAGACACGCTCCAGCATTGACCTCCAAGGACTCCTCAAGAAGCGCGGCCTCTTCGACGAGAGCGAGATCGGCCAGGTCGAGCTGCAACAGATCAAGGAGGACGTGTTCGAAGCCTTCCTCTGGGACGGCGCCGACTACGAGTTCACCCAGAACCTCCTCCCGAGCGAGCTCCGCGACGCCAGCGAGCGAGCCACGACCCTCAAGCTGAATACCCAAATGTTCCTGATGCAGGCCATGGGACACCTGGCCGAGTGGGACGAGCTGCGCGAGGTCCTCAAGAGCTCGCGAGCAGTCTTTGCCTACGCCTCCCCTGAGGCTCAGCTCAAGGCGGTCCGCGAGGGCCTCGGCGCCATGGCCTACCTCTACGACGGGAAGCACAGCCTGAGCGACGTCGTCCGGACCTCGGGCGAGAGTCGGTTCAAGGTCTATCGCCAGGCCCGCGACTTGGTCGAGTCGGGACAACTCGAGTTCCGCATGATCAAGCCCAAGAAGGCGACGATCTCCGGCGCCGGCCCCCTCGCGAGCGGCCGCCTCCCGCGCCTCCGGGACGGGATCAGCTCGACCGAGCTGGAGCTGGACTCGGCCGAGTCCATGCTCCACTCCGACGTCGAAATGACGCCCAACCTCGGCGACAGCATGGACGGCCTCGGGTGAGCGCCTACGGCTTCGAAGCTCCCTTCGACCGCTTCCTGGGCGTCGGCCTCGGGATCGACGGCCACAACCTCGAGCCCGACTGGCGCGCGCTCCTGAAGTCCGGTTGGCCCATCGACTTCTACGAGGTCTACACCCGCGGCGACGTCGCCTTCGCCCACGAGTTTCGCAAGGCCGCCGGCGACGTCCCTCTCCTCTATCACGACGACGCCCTAGACCCGATCCTGCCCGAGGGCCTCCGCGACGAGGAGCTCCGCCTGGCGCGCGAGAACCTGGCCGCGACGGGCGCGCCCTGGTGTGTCTCTGAGCTAGCGACGCGCCGCCTCGGCGAGCGCTACCTCGACTTCTTCCTCCCGATCCTCCTCAGCGAGGAGGCAGCCCAGACCGCGGCGCGGAACCTCCGGCAGCTGGACGAGGTCCTCCCCGGCCGGATCGTGCCCGAGAACCCGCCCTACCAGCTCCCCGTAGGTCCGCTCCACGTCCTCGAGCTCATGGCCCGCGTGACCGAGCTGGCAGACGTGCCCTGTGTCCTGGACCTCGGTCACCTCCTCAGCTTCCAGATCTGCCGCAAGCTCGACCCCCTCGCCGGCCTCGACGACTTCCCCCTCGAGCGGATCGTCGAGCTCCACGTCGCAGGCGCGGTGATCGACGAGCGCCGCGGCCCGCCGATCTACCAGGACGCTCACGGGGCGTCGGAGATCCCGCCCCTGCTCTATGAAATGCTGAGCGAAGTCGCGCCGCGCTGCCCAAACCTGGTCGCCGTCACGATTGAGGTCGAGGACGCGACCCAAGAGCGCGTCGAGCGCCAACTCCTGGACACACGCCAGGCCCTGGGCTCGATGCTCCCGAGCTAGGTCGTCTCCAAGGGCGGCTCGCTGGGCTCCTCTTCTGGCGAGGCCAGCGGCTCCTCGACCACGAGTGGTGCCGCCTCCGCCCGACCTCCGAACACCATGTAGAGCGCGGGCAGAACCAAGAGCGTCAGGACGTTGTCCGAGATCACCCCGCCGATCACGACCGTCGCTAGAGGACTTTGCACCTCCGCCCCGACGCCCGTGTTGAGCGCCATTGGCACGAAGCCGAAGGCGGCCACGAGCGCTGTCATGAGGACCGGGCGCAGACGCAGGAGCGCGGCCTTCTCGATCGCCTCTCGGAGCGGCGCTCCCTCACCGACGAGGCGCCGGAGGGTCGAGCTCAGGACCAGCCCGTTGAGCATGGCCACGCCCGAGACGGCGATAAACCCGACGGCGGCCGAGATCGTAAAGGGCATGTCGCGCAGCCAGAGCGCTGCCACTCCACCGATCGCTGCGAAGGGGGCGCCTGTAAAGATCAAGAGCGAGTCCCGCAGGGAGCCGGTGCTCGCGTTGAGGAGGAGCAAGATCAAGAGCAGCGCCAGGGGAACAACGATCGCCAGGCGGAGCTTGGCGCGCTCGAGGTGCTCGAACTGCCCCCCGTAGGTCACGTGATAGCCGCTCGGGAGCTGGAGCTCCTCGTCGAGGCGCCGCTGGACTTCCGCCACGAAGCCGCCTACGTCCCGGCCGCTGACGTTGCACTGGACGACGATCCGGCGCTTCTGCCACTCGCGCGTGATCGTCGAAGGCCCCTCCACGTGACGGATCTTGGCCAAGCGCACGAGGGGGATCCGCTCGCCGCTGGGGGTCGCGATCAGAATTCGTCCGATCGCAGCCGGGTCTGAGCGATAGGACTCGCCCAGGCGAACAACGAGATCAAAGCGCCGCTGTCCCTGGCGGACTTCGCCGACGGGGTGGGTCCCCATGGCCTGGACGACTTCTAGGACGTGCTGGGCTGGGACTCCATAGCGAGCGATCGCCTCCTGGTCGACGTGGATCTCTAGGACCGGCTGGCCAGTGACCTGCTCGGTGTAGAGGTCGGCGCTCCCAGGGACTGTCCTCAGGATCTCCTCGACCCGAGCGGCCTGCCCCTTGAGGACCTCTAAGTCGTCGCCGAAGACCTTGATCCCGAGGTCGGTCCGGATTCCAGCGACCATTTCGTTGACGCGCATTTCAATGGGCTGAGTGAAGACCATCCGCATCCCTGGCATGCCCTCGAGCTTGGCCCGGATCAAGCCCGTCAGCTCGGCCTGGGTCTGAGCCTGCTTCCACTCAGTGCGCGGCTTGAGCGAAATGAAGGCGTCGGAGAGCTCGATCCCCATGGGATCCGTAGCGACCTCTGCGGTCCCGGTCCGCGTCCACACGTCCCGGATCTCGTCCGGGAACTCTCGCTTGAGCTTTTGCTCGATCAGGTCGCCATAGCGGACCGACTCCTCGAGCGAGACCCCTGAGAGACGGACCGCGTTGAACACGATCCCCATTTCTGAAAGCCGAGGAGTGAACTCCGAACCCAAGCGCGAGGCCAAGAATCCGGCTCCGCACAAGAGCGCCAAGGCGCTCGCGATCACGGGCGTTCGCCAGCGGAGGGCGGCATGGAGGCAGGGGCGATAGAGCCACTTGGCGCAGCGGACCAGGACGTTCTCGCGCTCCTCCAACCTGCGTGGCAGGAGGTAGCTGGCGAGGACGGGCATTAGCGTCAGGGACAGGATCAGTGAGCCTAGGAGCGCGAAGATCACGGTCAGGGCCATGGGAATGAACATCTTCCCCTCGACGCCCTCGAGGGTCAGGATCGGCAGATAGACGACCATGATGATCAGCTCGCCGAACATGGTCGGCCCGCGAACCTCGATCGAGGCGTCCCGCACCACGTCGATCACCGAGCGTTCGCCCGCCTCTTCGCCGAGCCGTCGCACGCTGTTCTCGATCATGATCACTGAGCTGTCGACGACGAGGCCGAAGTCCAGAGCACCCAGGCTGAGGAGGCTGCCTGCGATCCCAAACCTGAGCATTCCGTTGAAGGCGAAGAGGAGCGAGAGCGGAATCGCGGCGGCCACGATCAAGCCGGCCCGCAGGTTGCCCAGGAACAAGAACAGGATCGCGACCACGAGGAGCGCGCCCTCCAGGAGGTTGGTCTCGACGGTCTGGATCACTTGATCAACGAGCTCGGTCCGGTCGTATAGAGGCTCGACCTCGACGCCCGGAGGGAGGGTGGCCTGGATCTCCGCCATGCGGGCCTTGAGCGCGCTCGTGACCTCGTGGCTGTTCTCGCCCATGAGCATGAACCCGAGCCCGAGCACGACCTCACCCTGGCCGTTTGCCGTGGCGGCTCCCCGACGGAGCTCGTGGCCGATCTCGACTTGGGCCACGTCCCGGATCCGAATCGGGACGCCTTCGTGAGCCGAGATCACGACGCCGCCGATTTGGCTGACGTCCGTCGTGAGGCTGATCCCACGGATCAAGTGCAGCTCCCCGGCCTGAACCAGGTTTCCGCCGCCGACGTTGAGGTTGTTCTTGCGCAGGGCCGCGGTGACCTCGTCCAGCGTCAGCTCATACTTGAGGAGCTGTCCTAGGTCGACGAGGACGTGGTATTGCTTGCGCTTGCCACCCCAGGTGTTGACCTCGGCCACGCCGGGCACAGCCAAGAGTCGGGGCTTGATCTCCCAGTCGTGGAGCGTCGTCAGCTCCTCGAGGCTCAGGCGATCCGAGCGCACGAGGTAGTGATAGACCTCACCGAGTCCGGTCGCGACGGGTCCCAGCTCGGGGCGTGGGGTTCCCTCTGGGAGCTCGACGCGTTGCAGGCGCTCATTGACGACCTGACGCGCGAAGTAGATATCCGTCCCGTCCTCGAAGATCACGGTGACCTGAGACAGGCCGAACTTGGAGATCGAGCGGACCTCCTTGAGGCTCGGGAGCCCCGAGATCACCTGCTCGACGGGGAAGGTGATCTGTTGCTCGATCTCGACGGGCGAGAGGGCAGGCGAGACCGTGTTGACTTGGACCTGAACCGGAGTGGTGTCCGGGAAGGCGTCGATAGGGAGCTGCTGGAGGGCTTGGACGCCGGTCCCGACCAGGACCAGCGAGAGCAAGAGCACCAGTGGGCGGTGAGCGAGGGACCACTCAATGATCCGGTTCAGCACGAGAGTCGTCTCTGGACGTCAGAGCCCTGAGCGGCGCGGATCACTCGCCACCTCCGGCCTCGCAGCAGCCCGCGCCAATGCTCCCCTTGAGGATCTCGGTCTTGAGGAGAAAGCTCCCGGTGGTGACGACGGTCTCGCCGGCCGCCAGGCCGGACTCCACGACTCGGCTCAGGCCCGCTTCGTCGCCCAAGCGGACCTTGCGCGGCTCGAAGAGCAGGTCGCTCTTGCGCACGAAGACCACGTTGCAGCAGCCCTCCCACTGGACCGCGGCCTTGGGAACGAGGACTCGCGGACGCGGGGCGTGGAGTTGGACCTGAGCATGGCCGAACATGCCCGCCCGCAGGACCCCCTCCGGGTTGGCGACCTCGGCGCGAGCCCGCACCGTCCGCGTGCGACGGTCGACCTCAGCGCTAACCCAGGTGATCTTGCCGGGGAAGGCGTCTCCTGGGAGGCCAGCGATCGAGAGCACCACGGCCTGGCCTGAGCGAACTCGCCGCACGTCGGCGCTCTGGAGGTCGAGCATGGCCCACATCGAGCGGGTGTCTGCGAGGCCGAACAGGGACTTGTCGGTCTGGACGACCTCGCCCACCACGGCGTCCCGCGCAACCACGGTCCCAGCGAAAGGGGCCACCACGACCAGGGACGCCGAGGTGTCCAGCGAGGAGCACACCGCCGCGATCTGGGCGTCCGAGAGCCCGAGGTTACGGAGTCGCTGGGAAGCCCCGGAGAAGGCGACGCGGCTCTTGGCCAGCTCCGTCTGGACCCTTAGCAGTTCGCGCTCTGTCGAGACGTGCTTCTGGGCCAAGAGCAGCTCGCGCGAGTAGTTGCGCTCCCAGAGGTCCGCCAAGGAGCGGGACTGGAGGAGCTCCGCCTTGGCCGCGCCGAGGTCGCTAGAGGTCACGAGCGCCAGCCGATCACCCTCGCGGACGCGCTGGCCGAGGTCGCCCTCGACCGAGCTCAGAACGCCGGCAGCCCGAGCGGAGACGTGGGCGTAGCGATTCTGGTCGTATTCCACTTCCGCGGTGCAGGTCAGGGTCGCCGGAACTTGTCGTTCGCTGACGGCTTGATACTTCAAGCCCGCGTCCCGTGCGATCTGAGCTGAGAGGAACTGGATCCGGAGGGTCTCGGTCGAGCACTGAGTCGAGGGCGGGCGGGCGCTTCGGGGCAGGTCCTCTCGCAGCACGAGTTCGATCGCCTTGAGGGCTGGCGCCGCGTCGCCGCTGGTGGCTCGGCTGGGATCGCAGATCACGCACTGCGACTCGGGCACGTCGTGACCTCCGCACCAATCGTTGAGGGCCTTGAAGGCTGGAATCAGGCTGGCGTCGCAGCGACTGCACAGGGCCGCTGGGACCCCGTGTTCCTGGCACCGGCCGAGGGCCTCGACGCGGCCCGGGCTACACCAAGGACACTGCTTGGCCTGGAGCGAGTGCTGGCACGCTCGAGCTGAGCCCTCGATTCCCTTCGACCCCCCGCCGAGCCAGCCTTGACTCTCGGCTGCGACGACGAGGCCGAACCCAAGAACAAGGACCGCGAGGGCGCCGAGCGCTTGGAGGAGGACGGACTGGAAGTTGGGCTCGGAACTCGGCTCGTGCTTGGTCTCAGAGCTCAGCTCGGGATTGGGCTTGCTCATCGGGGCTCCTGCGGGCTGCGCTCGCCTGGGGGCAGATCGCCGGCTTGGCACTTCTTGCATTGGGACTCGGGCAGGCCGTGACCGGCGCACCAGTCCTTCTCGGCCTTGAAGCCGGGGATCAGCGCGGCGTTGCAGCGGCTGCAGAGGGCCTCTGGCACTCCGTGGCCTCCGCACTGGCCCTTGCTCTCGATCAGGCTCTTGTCACACCAGGGGCAGTCGGCCTCGGCGATCTGGTGGGCGCCGCAGAAGGCTCCCTTGGGGCCAGTGTTGTGGAGCGAAGTCGGGTCAGGGCTGGGGGTTGGCGAGGGTCCGCGTTGGGTCACGACGTAGATCAGGCCTGCGCCTGCTCCGACGACGAAGAGCGCGAGAACGGAGAGAGCCTTCTTCATGAGTGCTCCTTGGGGTATGGGTGGTAGCCGCGCCTGTGGGGGCGTGGTGATTGGCTGAAGGGATCGCCACGCCCCGACGGCCCGCTGCGGGGGCGCAGCGATCGATCGGGCGAGGCACAGGGGTCGACTAGCGCTCACGGCACGTGACGGCTGGGCCGGTCGACGCGGGCGTCGACGCTGCCGTGGCGCTGCAGCGGACCAGGACCTTCAGCCGAGAGCCCAGCGATCTCGAAACGACGAGCGCTAAGGTCGAGGCCTAGCCAAGCTAGCCCTAGGGCCAGCGGCGATCATGGACTGCTGGAAGGTCTACCCTCGAGGCGGGTGGAAGATCCCCAGGGAGAGGACCGAGCGCAGGACCTCGCCCTCAGGCTCAGGCTGAGCTCCAACTGCGAGGCTCGGGAGAGAGGCGCCTCCCGGAGCGATCAGCGCTAAGGGCCCCGAACAGCAAGGCCTGTGGCATTGATTGCAGCCCTCAGGGCAGCAAGGGTCTTCGTCTTCTTCCTCGTCCCGACAGCAGTCGTCGGCGAGGTCTGCTGGGGAGTCGAGGGCCACTTCGCAGCAGTCGTCCAAACAGGGCGCAGTGGCGGAGGCCCCGTGAGTGAGGGCCAGGGTTCCTGGCGTGGCGGCCAAGGCGGGAAGAGGGAAGCAGGTCAAGAGGAGGCTCAGCACGAGTAGCCAGACCCCTAGAGCCTGGGCTCGCTGGCTAGGAGGGAGAGGCTGTGCTGGAGGGGATCCCTGACTCACGCCACGAGTATCACTAGCTCGGAGACGCTGCGTCAACCTCGAAGACTCAGGCGAGCGGGAAGTCCTCTTCGGGCCAGACCGCGACCGGGATCTCTGTCTGGCCGACGCGGGCCAAGGCGCGGCCCATGCCCGAGGTGTTGAAGGAGGCGCCGAGGCGCCCGTCTCGATCAACGACGATCAGGCCTCCGGTGTTTGGACCGAATCGCGACGCGAGCTCGGCGACAGCGCGCTCGGCGGCGGCGCCTGCGTCGCTGTCCTCGATCAGCTGGCACGCCCGAAAGCAGCTCAGGTCCTTGATCAGGCGCTCGCCGATCCCCGTCGCGACGGCTGCGCCGCCTAAGGAGTCGCAGGCGAAGAGTCCTGCTCCAACCAAAGGGGAGTCGCCGACGCGACCGCGAGTCTTGAGCCACAGGCCGCCGGTCGTAACCGCTGCCGCGAGCTGCCCGGCGCTATCCAAGGCGACGGCGCCCACCGTGTCATGGCTGGTGGTCTCGCTGACTCCGTCCTTCGGGGACGCCTCGTCGTCGTCAGGACGCCCGACGGTCGCGAGGTCTTCGAGCCGCTCCGCCTTGGCGGCCAGAAGCTTGGCGTATGTCTTCTGCTTGTCGGCCGGGGGAGGCGGGATCGCGGGCAGGCCAAGGTCACGCGCGAGTTGGTCTGCGCCCTCGCCGACGATCAGGACGTGGCGGTGGTCGAGGAGCTCGTGAGCGAGGGCGACGGCGTGGTGGGTCGCGCTGAGGGCTCCCACAGCCCCTGTTTCTCGATCCGAGCCGCGCATGACCGCAGCGTCTAGGGAGTATTCCCCGCGTTCGTCGAGGCAGGAGCCGAGTCCAGCGTTGAAGCAGCCCGCGTCCTCCATGACGCGGTTGGCAGCCACGACGGCGGTCATGGCGTCTGCACCGGCGGCCAGGACGTCCCTCCCCGCGGCGGCTGCCGCGCGGAGTCCCTCGCGATAGGCGGCCTCACGCTCCCCGCCCATGGATCGCATGGCGCCGGCTCCGCCGTGGACCAGGATCACTCCGCGCTGTGTCACCCGCGAAGGCTTCCGTGGAGCGGGAGGAGCTCCGCTAGTCCGGCCAGGGCGCGGGTGACGTCCTCGTCGTCTACGTCGCGGTGGGTCACGAAGCGGACCCCCAGCCCGCCGCAGGGAATCGCGAGGACTCCTCGCTCACTGAGCCCCTCTGCGATCGGCCCGTAGCTCTCGAGGCCGACCTTCGTCTTGAGGAACACGATGTTGGTCTCGACGTCGGCAGGATCGAGGACCGCGCCTTCAATGGCCGCAGCCCCCTCGGCCAGGGCCTTGGCGCGGGCGTGGTCCTTGGCCAGCTGAGCTGGGCCTTCCCGTAGGGCCAGCTGAGCGGCTGCCGCCAAGACGCCGACCTGTCGCATGCCGCCCCCAAGGCGCTTGCGGTTCCGGCGAGCGACCTCAATGAACTCGCCACCTCCAACAAGGAGGCTCCCTACCGGTGCGCCGAGTCCTTTGCTGGTGCAGAACATCAGCGAGTCGCAACAGCGGCCGTAATCCTCTGCCTCAAGTCCACTGGCGACGACTGCGTTCCAGATCCTCGCTCCGTCGATATGCAGTCGAATGTCCTTCTCACGGCAAACCGCCTGAAGCGCCTTCAGGTTCTCGAGAGGCACAACGCGTCCCCCGTGGAAGTTGTGGGTCTGTTCCACGACCAAGAGCCGGGTCGCCGGCTGGTGGAGGTCGGCGGGCCGCGCGAAAGACGCGATTTGTTCAGGATCCATGCGACCCGCGTCGCTGGAGAAGGTCCGAGTTGCGACGCCGGCTAGGGCGCCTGCGCCTCCGACCTCGTTGTTGTATGTGTGCGAATACTCCTCAACGAAGACCTCGTCGCCGGGCCGACAGTGGGTCATGAGCGCGATCAGGTTCGCCATGGTCCCTGACGGCGTAAAGAGCGCCGCCTCCTTGCCGAAGGCCGCCGCCGCCTCAGCCTCCAGCGCCTTGACCGTGGGGTCGTCGGCGAACACGTCGTCGCCGACGATCGCCTCGGCCATGGCTTGGCGCATGGCTGGCGTCGGCCGAGTGACCGTATCGCTCCGAAAGTCAGAGACCTCCCTGCCGTCGATCACCTGAGGCACGCTTCCCCCTTGAGTTAGAGCCAAGCGGCACTTTTAGCATTCGCTCGCCGCCCGCGACGCATCTTCCGTACCTCCGAGGGTCGTCCGAAGATGCAGCTCCGAGGCCGGCCCGGAAGGCCGCCCCGCACCGAGTTTTCGGCCCACGCGGCCGCCCGTGAGGTGACCCCCGTACATGCCGGCGCCTCGCTGAGCGGAGCTCAGCGAGGTCGCGTGCACGGGCTTGTGGAGGTGGGAGCCTGCCCGCTCCGGCTCAGCCCGCTCGCGGCGGGGCTTGGGCGCGGTAGGCGACTTGGATCCGGCGCTGCTCCTGTCCCCGAAGGTGCGACCCGCGCGGGAAACGCGCCCGGTGCGGGGTGGGCGAGCGGAGCAGGAGCTCCAGCGCCTCCTCGTAGTCGCTGTGAAACTCGGCTAGGTCGTCCTTGAGCTGGCGGACCTCGTCCTTCTCCAAACCAC
>Ga0316202_10000532_pt1 | contig 40064 bp, 40 predicted proteins | sample 3monrhotite_MG_FD_204934 | JGI IMG/M metagenome (GOLD analysis project Ga0316202, IMG submission 204934) | Microbial mat bacterial communities from mineral coupon in-situ incubated in ocean water Damariscotta River, Maine, United States -... | ecosystem: Environmental > Aquatic > Marine >...
TCATCCCGAACACAGAAGTTAAGTCCTACCGCGCCAATGATACTGCACTGGAAACGGTGTGGGAAAGTAGGTCGCTGCCGAAATTATTTGAAGAGCCCCCTGATTCGCAAGAATCGGGAGGCTCTTTTTTTGTTATAGAATTGAAATTGTGATGAAGCGGAAAGTGATTCTTAGTTTCTGTTGGCTTCTAACCCGTAGGATTTAATTTTACGGTGCAGGTTTGACCTTTCAAGGCCAATTTCTTCTGCAGTACGAGAAATATTCCAGTTATTTTCTTCCAGCTTTTGCCTCAAAAATTGTTTTTCAAATAACTCCTTGGCATCCCGATACGATGAGGCAGAAATTGTGCCAACGGAAATATCTATATCTTGACTGAGTGGAGATGATTTGATGGATTCTGGTAGATGTTCATATTCAATAATTTGCTCAGGCGTCATGATAACCATTCTTTCGATCAGGTTCTTCAGTTCGCGGATATTTCCGGGCCAGTTGTATTGAGTTAGGGCATAAAGGGAACTGGCAGAAAGACATTTGATATCACGACTCTCCTGGCTGCAGAAGTAGTTTAGGAAGTGGCTAGCCAGGCGCTGGATGTCCTCTTTACGCTCCCTTAGCGGAGGAACAAGGAAGGGTAGAACATTGAGCCGGAAATAGAGGTCTTCGCGGAAATTACCTTCGCGGATTTCAGCCTCTAGGTTTTTATTGGTGGCAGCTATGACGCGAACATCAACTTCAATTGTCCGATTCCCGCCGACGCGTTCAAACTTCTTTTCTTGGAGTATCCGCAGGATCTTTGCCTGGGTTTTTAGACTCATATCCCCAATTTCATCTAAAAAGAGAGTCCCGTTGTTGGCTTGGTCGAATTTTCCTTTACGTGCCGCAGTGGCACCAGTAAAGGCACCTTTCTCATGACCAAAAAGTTCAGATTCAATCAATTCTTCAGGGATTGCGGCACAATTCACTTCGACAAAAGTTTGTTTGGCTCTGGCAGATTGGTGATGAATAGCACGAGCAACTAATTCCTTTCCGGTGCCATTTTCACCAGTGATCAGAACCCAGCCGTTGCTTGGTGCTGCCATGTCTATTTGCTTTTTAAGTTGCATGATCGGTTGGCTCTCTCCGATCATTTCGTGCTCTTTGTTTATTTTTTCTTTGAGGGCTTGGTTCTCAGCCATCAAATGACCGACCTTCATCGCATTTTGAATGCTCAACAGGATCTTCTCCAGCGAAAGTGGTTTCTCGATGAAGTCATAGGCTCCAAGTCGTGTTGCCTTAACTGCGGTTTCTATCGTGCCGTGACCACTCATCATGATAACAGGCTGGTTTGGTCGTGACTCTTTGATGCGCGCGAGGGTTTCCATCCCATCTATCCCTGGCATCCAAATGTCGAGCAAGATCAGGTCAGGGTCCTCTTCTTGAGCAATGGTTATGGCATCTTCGCCATTACTCGCGAAAAGGGCTCTAAAGCCTTCGTCGAGCAAAATCCCTTCAAGGCTTAATCGGATACTCTCTTCATCGTCAACTACAAGGATTGTTTCCATGAATTTTCCAGGTCAGGTTGTTTGTGGCTGGTTAACGGGTAGTTCAATGGTGAATTTTGCACCCTGTGGTAGATTGTTGCGCACGCGAATATACCCACTGTGGTCTGAGATTATGGTAGATACAATTGCTAAACCAAGGCCCGTACCAGATTTTTTTGTTGAAAAGTAGGGCTCAAATAGGCGCTCTTTATCTTCTGGTGAGATGCCGCATCCCTGGTCTGCAACTGAGAAAGTGATGATTTGCAGTTCTGGGTTGTAAGATGATTCGACTGCAACATTCCCCTGGTTATTACTTGCGGCTACAGCATTTTCGAATAAATTGATCATAACACGTTTGAGTTGCTCTCGATCGAGATATGCGGATGGCATGTTCCCAACCTTTTCAAAACTGAAAAGGATCTCTTTGTGCCCCTCCTGATAAAGGATCAAAGACTCTTCAATAATGTCATTTAGATTGCAAGGCGCAGGGTTTGTTGCCGGCATTCTGGCGAAATTAGAAAACTCATTGACCAAATTCTTTAACTCATCAACCTGAGTAATAATCATCTGAGTACATTCATCAAATACATTGTCATCGGCGCCGAAACGGTCAAGGTAACGACGTCTTAATCTTTGGGCTGAGAGTTGTACCGGCGTCAAGGGGTTCTTGATTTCATGAGCAATTCGACGCGCTACCTCACGCCAAGCGGCCATTCTTTGGGCTTTAACCAGTCCTGTCAGGTCATCGAATACCACAACAGTACCCATGAAATTGTTTTGCTCATCCTTAAGTGTTGTCAGGTTGACCAACAAGGTGATTTTGTCGCTACCAAAGGGGAGAAGCAATTGTTGCCGGATGCTGTCCTTCTCGCTTTGGAATAAATCCTTAAGCAACCCTTTTATCGTAGGCAAATAGCTTGACGGCACGACTTCTCTGAAGTCTTTCCCGATGACGTTGTCTGCCTTAAAGCGTAAGAGTTTTTCAGCCGATTTGTTGGCAGTCGTCAACCTGCCGAATCGATCAACTGAAATGATGCCGGCAGTTACATTAGCCAGGATGATAGCCATGTAGTTACGGCGGTGCTCAAGCTCTATATTCGTCCGTTGCAGGTCTCGGTTGGCATCCTCGATTAAGCTGCGACCTTCGCGTAGGTCTGAAGTCATTTTATTAAAGGCTGTGACCAAGGTGCTGATTTCGTCCGTACTCCGAGTTTCGAGGTGAATATCAAGATCACCCGCCGCAACCCTGCTGGTCGCCTCGGCCAGATCCTGAATCGGAACGGTAATCCCACGTGCGAGGTGAAATCCAAACCAGGTTGCCAGAAAAATAATGATGAGAGTGATTAGCAGGAGGACAATCACGTAGCTTTGCTGAATTTGAGATTTAACTTGTTTGGTCGTTTTGTATTGTTCAACCGAACTAGATATTTCTTTCATCTTATTGATGAGGGAGTAGGGAACGTAGTGATTTACAACCACAACGCCTACGATGTCAGCTGGATCCCAATTGGAATGGATTGGTACAATCCCTCGAATCAAATCAGCTTTTCCGACAGGAGTGATCTCAGTGAACTTACTCCCTTGAAGGCCTTCTTTTACTGGGTCTGAAGTTGCAGTGGTAATCTCAATAATGGGTAGTTTGGGGTTGGCAACGCGGACCAACTCCTCTTGGGTTGCTGAAAACACTTCAACAATTCCAAGGTTGTACTCCTCCTGTTTCTCCTTGATAAGAACTCGAAGTTGCTGAAGATTTTCATCGTTTAGTAATTTGTCTTTTCTAATCCTGTTCGCCAGTTGGTCGGCGTAGTAAAGTGCGGTTGCTTCTGAATTGCGATAGTAGGTCAGGGCAACGTCTAAGGACTCATCTAGGGCGGATTCAACTTGACGACTAAACCAGCTGTCAATGCTTGTGGTGATGAAGCCAGCTGATGCAAAAAACAGCAACATGGTCGGGATGAGAGAGAGCGCAATAAAGGCTCCGACCAGTTTGCTGCGCAATTTGGCACCAGGAACTCCCTGGCGCCTCTCAAGGATAAGTTTTAGAATGTTGCGAAAAATAAGAAACAGGAAAAGGAGAACCAATAAAATGTTCAGATTGATCAGGCTTAGAGCAATGATGCTGTTCGAGAGTGCAAGTTTGGTCGAGAACTCAAACAGGTGGTTTTCAAATCTAGGAAGTAACGCAAGGAGAGAGGCGACTACAATCAGGAGCAGTAACTCACGGTAGCGACGAGTGTGCTTTTTGAGTGGCTTGTTTAAGTCCTGACGAGCCTCGGACATAGGTATCCTTAACATTGGTTTTAGAGTTTAAACAAATTAGATTATGGCAAAAGAACCAACGAGTTGGCAAATTTAAAATCGAAAGAGCAGAAGTGCTGGATGTGAAAAAGGCAGCCAATTTTACTGGCTGCCTTTTTTGGTCAGGAGATGTAACTTTCAGGCTTTGTCCCAAGCCAGATCAACAGAAAATGCGCGGGCGCTACGGCGTTGAGCTTCATGCATTGCCGCCTCGCTGAATTCAACGTATGTCCAATGGTCGGGATTATCAAGGAGCTTACGAACCATCTTGGCATTTAGATCATGACCAGCTTTGAACGCACGAATATGGCCAAGCATTGGAGCACCAAGAAGACTGAAGTCGCCGAAAGAGTCGAGAATTTTGTGCCGAACAAATTCATCTTGATAGCGCAAGCCTTCGGGGTTCATGACTCCGTTTTCGTCAATAACCACTGCATTTTCGAGTGAGCCACCGCGAGCCAAGCCATTAGCCTTCAGGTATTCAACTTCATGGAGAAAGCCAAAGGTTCTTGCTGGGGCGATTTCACGTTGAAAGCTTTCGGTGGAAAATTTCATACTGTATTGTTGCAGAGAGATAGCTTTGTGCTCAAATGCGATATCAAAGGTAATACGGAAAAAGCGAGAAGGGATAATGCTGATCCGTTTTTCTCCTTCGATTAGGCTGATCGGTTTACGAATAGCAATAAACCGTCGTGCGGCATCGAGGCCTTCAATTCCTGCTTCTTCAACTAGTTTGACAAAGGGTGCAGCACTGCCGTCTAGAATTGGGACTTCAGGCCCATCTATGTCGACGTGCAGATTGTCAATGCCACAGGCTGCTAAGGCTGCCAGGAAATGCTCAACAGTCGAAACGCTTAGACCATCGCGACCCAGGACTGTGGCCAATCGGGTATCGACAACATTCTCTGCAATCGCCTTGATCGCAACGACACGCTCGCCTTCGCGACGATGAAAGATAATACCGGTATCGGCAGCAGCCGGGCGGAGTCTCAATCGAATATTGACTCCTGAGTGAAGGCCTATGCCTGTAATATCAACAGCAGTTTTTATGGTGCGTTGCAAAATCATATCCACGAGTCCGATTAGAGTTTTTCAAGTTGTGCTTATCAGACTATGCAAAGACCCTGCCAGTGCTGTGGGGTAGTTATGGTGCTGAAATCTAAGGGTAGTTTTAATTTCATATTAGTTGGTTGTTGCATTTCTGTCGAGGGCGGTAAGGAGATGTGCTGAAAATGCAACACTGATGAGATGCCAGCTATCGCTATATGGATGAGTTTACATGCGACCAGATCGGAGGATTGCGATAGCAAGGCCGAAACCTAGAAAACCAGCGATCGAATAACCCAGAAGTCCGAGAGCAGGAAAGCCAAAAAGGATCGGACCCTTGTCGGTCTGCATGATGAGAGAAGATCCAATAACCAGGGCTGCGATGACCATGCTGAAGGAGATCCGGTTCGTTGATTTATCGAGATCCGTAATCAGACGCTCAAGACCTCGATGTTCCAGATCGATTTTAAACTTATTGCGGTTAATGCGATTGATGAATTCTTTGATGTCCTTTGGGAGGCTTTTGCCAAGGGCATGGTAGGACTGTAGTGTGCGGGCCAAATCTTTAGACAAGTTGGTCGGAGTATAGCGGTCAGTGACGATTTGCTCGGCAAAGGGGCGGATCTGCTCAATCATATTGAAGCTTGGATCCAATTGGCGGCCAAGGCCTTCGATGGCAATCAAGGCCCTGGCAAGTAGCATCATGTTTGAGGGGAACTTGATTTGATAGTCGGTCAGAATTTGAATAAAGTGGATCAACAGTTTTCCGACTCTGATATCTTGAAGCAGCAAATCATAATAATCATCAATAAATTCGGAGAGATCCCGTTTGAGATTTTTCAGATTTGAATCATCGTGCAAGTCACCTGAGTACAGCAGTTGTGAAATGATGTGATCAACATCGCGCTGCAGTATTGATAGCAACAGTTCTGTTAGCTGTTGCTTCGAATCTTCATCAATGCGTCCGACCATGCCGAAATCGAAAATACAGATAACATTGTCGGGTAGAACATAGATGTTGCCTGGGTGAGGATCCGCGTGAAAAAATCCGTAGATAAAGACCTGCTTCAAAAAAGAGTCTGCACCACGGCGGGCAATCTCCTTCAGATTGTACCCTGCTCCCTGAAGTTCTTCTAGATTGGAAACTTTAATCCCTGCGAGATATTCCAGGGTCAGTACCGTTTGCCCTGAGTATTCCCAGTAGACCTGGGGGATGCGGACTGAATCGTCCCCAATGAAATTTTTCGAAAACCGTTCAATAGTGCGAGCCTCGCGTGAGAAATCGAGCTCTCGATTTATGGTGCGTTGAAATTCTTTGACCAGACCGATCGGGTCATACATGTCGCCGCCAGGGAGATGATTCTCGACCAGATATGCCAACCCCATCAGGATATCGACATCGGTATCAACAACTCTCTGGATACCCGGACGTCTGATTTTGAAGACAACTTGTTCTCCATTTTTCAAGGTCCCGCGGTGGACTTGAGAAACGCTGGCTGCGGCCAGTGGGGTTGGGTCAAATTGATCAAGAAGTGAATCTGCCTTTCCCCCCAGTTCCAACTCAAACTGCTTCATGATTTCGTCTGTTGAGACAGGTGGAACACTATCCTGCAGCTTTTTTAATTCATTGATGTACTCTGCCGGGATGACGTCAGGGCGCGTGGAAAGAAGTTGGCCGAGTTTGATAAAGGTCGGACCCAATTCCTCGCAGGCCAGTCGTAGACGTTCAGCTTGCGAGAGTCGCTCGAGCTCACGCGAAAGGGTTCCGAATGAGACAATCCGCTTACCCAGTTCGAGATAATAATCAATATTCAACTGTTCTATGACATGCCCGAAGCCATATTTGATCAAAATACCAAGGATCTGCCTATAGCGCTTGAGCGAACGTAGGTTCCGGTTGATTCGGGTAAAAGTGAGCATGTCGTGATGTCCGCGTAAAATCAGGGTTTGGCTTTAAGCTGTTTTTCAAGCTTAGCCACTTTTTTAAACAATGCGTCGAAGTCTTCCTGGGCAACAAATCCCATACGAGAGCCAGCTTTTTGTAACTCCAAGCGTGCGAGATCTTCGAATTTCAGCTGGTTCTCTTTTGCCACATCCTGCAGGCGAGACAAGAGTTGTTTCCCCTCATCTTCAGTTAAATCGATCCGCTCCTTTACCTCCTTAAGAAATTCTTCCGACTTTTTCTGAGTCAGGGAGAGAGCACCGAAACCTGCGAGCATGGTTTTCTCGATAAAATCGATCATTTTTCATCTCCTCGGCAGACAAAAAAACGAGTGACTGGACAAAACCTACCGTAATTATAGCATGATAGAGAGGGCCTGCTTATGAGGCTTTGACTTTATCCCTTGGGTGATAACGCTCTTTCTCAGAATAGATGCAACCACAGTATTGTTGTCGGTAAAGGGCCATCTCTTTTGATATTCTAATCCCCTCGTTCCAGCCGGGGCGGAAGTCTTGATCAACAAAGGTCACGCCATACTCCAGGGCTAATTCCTGGCCAAATTTAATAATTGCTTCCTGATTCTGATAGCGGGAGTAGAGCAGAGTGGTTGAGAAGGCCTCAAATTTTTCTTCGGCAGCCTTTTGAACCGTTTTGGTTAGGCGAGAGCGGTAGCAATAGGTGCATCGTTGTTCTGGTTCCGCGGCGACATTGGCCAAAAACTCCTCAAGTAGATATTGGTCTTCGATCAACAGTGGGAGGTCTACTTGTCTGGCGTAATCGAGGGTTGTTTCCAGCCGGCGAGTATATTCCTGGTAGGGATGAATATTGTGGTTGAAAAAATATCCGGTCAATTGATGGTTCTGTTCGCGGAGTTGTAGGACTGGATAGATGGCACAATTTCCACAACAAATGTGTAACAAAATATTCATGATATCTCCATTGATGTACGATGGGTCTTGCTGATCAGCCTGCCCTGAAAGGAGCGGCAAAGTCAACTCGAAAGCCACTTGGCAGGGGGGAGAGGCAACTGCTGCCAGAGTTTTTTGTATAAGCGTTGAGCAGCCGCAGATTGTTCGATATGCTGGTTGCAAAGGCGGACAATTGTCTCCTGTAGCCTAATCAAATCCTGGCGATATGTATCAAGCATTTGGGCCGTTTGATTTCGATCTATCGGAATCTCAAGAGTTGTCATGCCGAGAATGCTCGCCAACAAGAGGGCCTCTTTCGTCTCTTCACCTGTGACCTGAAGGCGGTGACCCTGAGCATCTTCCAGCTCGTACTGTCCGAGCAGCTCTTGACTCAGTTTGAGTGGTGGGACGAAAGCATAGCTGCTCAATGGGCCTGTTGCCTGGCTGTACAAATAGGTCTGAGGGAAGTGAGGGATGCCTTCAATTTCAAGTTGGCGGAGGAGTTCCTCATTGAGATTCCGATTGATGTGCTTTGGTTCGCCCCCCCCCTTATTTGTTGTGTGCACCTGTATGCTAGGGAGGTCGACAGGGAGGCCAAGTAGGTGATTGAGCTGCTGGTTCAGTTCTCCTTCGATATCTTTCGAGTCCGCACCGGCGGCAAGTTGGGCCAGTTCTTTCAGGTATGTTGCTTCAGGGACCAGCCAGTTCAGTTCAGCGCCTTCGAGCAGGAGTTTTTCCGCCGTGCTGGGAAGCGCGGAGCGAGTACACATTTTCCACAGTTGTTGACCCAAGCTACTTTGTGCATAACGGGTCAGGGCTTGAGGGTGTGAGGCCTCCTCCCCGGTCCCTGAAAGCAAGACGAGTTGCTGCTCTTTGAGAAGTTCGAAGAGCTGTGGCGGAAGTTCAAGTGCGCAGAGCAATTTACTGGTGGCCTGGGTGTGGTCTAGTCCAAGTTCGAGGAAGCGGCGGCTGTCATCCTTGAGTATGAACTCGGTAGCGATTTCTCCCTGCCTGCGAGACAACTTTAAGAGATGTCGTGTTTCTTCACGACAATCGACACTTTCCAGGACGAAATTGTTGAACATAAGCTCTGTGAAAAATGAATTAATCAGCAGGTGCAGCCAGTTTGACGGTAAATGAAGTTCAACTTGACTCTCCTGTGCGGATAAACCGAGTAAATGTGCTGCCTCTGTCGCCCAGAACGGCAAATGTCCGGGAATGCTGAGGTGACGATTCGGCCAACTATTTCTCAGGTGTCCTGCAAGTTCGCGTCTCAAGGGAGGTGTCGGTCTCTGATCGCCATAGAAATTTGCGTGAAGCAACTTTTCGTCGAAGGAACTGCTGATCTTAAAAACATCACCCTGGATTTGTGTTGGGTGTGTCTGTTTATCGAGAATTCGAATCAGCGTGTTGGCCGCTAACTGTGCTCCCGAATGAGAAATCTCGCGCCAGCAGCTTGGTGCAAGCTCCTGTGAGTGAAGCAGCAGCCTTTTTAAATTATCGGGGTGAAGTTTGCAGACGACAGCACCATGCCAGAGGCACAGGAGTAATCTAAGAGTCGTTTCGCTCCGGTTGCCCTGATTCTGTCCGTCGATTTGCTGGAGGCGAAGGAGTAAATGATGAAAGGCCACGGCACTCTCTGTCGGGAGAACCAACGAGGGTTCAGGAGTCAGACTAAGGAGAGTTTGTCCCAGTGGAGCCGGGAGTTGCCCAAGCAGTTTTCCCGACGAGGCGGTCAACTGGTCCATCGGGATATTGTCTGGCAGGATCTTCCAGTTAAGTAGACTGAGTAGGCGCAGCAGGGTTAGGCGGTTCCAGTTTTGAGCTTCTTCCTCGGGCGTCAAGCCAGAGGTATTGTCTCCGAGCTCCATTCTACAGTATTCGAGGAGGGCAGGAAATGATAGCGCCAGGGTCTCTTCCAGGAGATTCAACAGGTAGTAAGGTGAAATCTCGTTCGCACTTACCCTGCCTGTCACTGAAAGCAGTTTCAACTGATCGATTAATTCGTACAGGCGATGATGAAAGACTGCTGGGTCCTCCGTTTTGTTTAGCGACAGGGTAGAGACCAGAACATTCCCCTCAGTTGTCACTTCCCAGACGTTAATCTTTTCTGCTTCCCAAGTGACAAAGTGGCGCAAACCCAAAGAAGCCGCAGCGGCAGCTTCGTCACTGAAAATGCAGTCAGTTGTGCTGTCCGGTAAGAAGATCAGCCCGCCAGCAATCATGCTTTGGCGATTGATCCAGAAGATCAAGGGCGGATGACAAATGCCGGTTTCGGTGTGTAACTGGTGAAAAAGATCGACACGCCGAAAGGGGGTGCGGCCGTTTTCAATGATCTGCTTCGCCCATGAGGCGAGTTGTTGCGCAAATTGCTGTAAATGGTCGTTAGAGGGCATCTTATGATTAAAACCTGGGGGAATATGTCAGGGCTGGTGTAGCTCGAGGTCGACAATCAAAGCTTTAAGAACCTTGATTTGCTCATGCAAGAGGGTATTCTCTTGTGATTTCGCTTTAAGAGTCAACAGCTCATTGTTTTGTGCATCAATAAGAGTGTGTTGACGGTTGATCTGCTTTTCAAAAAGGCGGCTCTGCCCTGCAAGTGAAGCGAGGACCTTGGCTCGCCGGTTCCAGTCACTTTCAGGGAAATCCTGTTCGAGCTTGAGGAAGACCTTGGAGCGGCGGGCGCCATCGAAGTGATCTATCCCTTCGATAAAAAGACTCATTGCTTCACTTTCGGTTTTGGTAGCGCTTGGATCCTGTCTGTGCTGGGATAAAGGCAGGCAAGCTGCGAGGAGCAGGAGGATCAATAGGGCTGGTAAAAGTCTGCTGCTCAACGTTGTTCCCGACGGTCAATGAGATAATTGCTGCCCGGCAGCTTTTTTAAGTGGTGCTTGATCTTAGCACATTCCCGGCTAATTGCAGCAGGGGAAGGTTGGCTCAGGCTGGAGGTGGTGACGACCGAGATTGAAAGGGTCATCAGGGGGTGCCTGACTTCGTTGTCCTGTCGGTCTTTGCCCGCAACGAATCCCGCTGCGCGATCATCGGCACTGTAGAGCAATGGTGCTTGTTCATCAAACGTACTAATCACACTTTTCGCCAGGTCTTCTGCAATTTCAGTCGAAGTTATGATGACGTAGTCGTCGCCACCGATATGTCCTAGCAAGTGGCCGCTGGAACCAACTGAACTTAAGGCTTCCTTGAGAATATCACGTACCAGTGCGATGGCCTTGTCACCTTCTTGGTAGCCATAACGGTCATTGAATGATTTGAAATTGTCTATGTCGATATAGCTGTGAGCAAAAGCCTCACCACTTTCAAGGCGGATCTTGATCTCGTGGTCGATTGCCATGTTGCCGGGGAGATGGGTGAGTGGATTGGCGTCAAGCTTGATCTTTTCAAGTTGCTGAAGTTTGCTGCCCATGCTTACAAATGCGCGCGCGAGTTGACCGAATTCGTCGCTACGAAGTGTGTCTATCTGGCAGTCATATTCGCCGTTTGAGATGCGACTTGTTGCATTGATCAATTCCAGGGTTGATCGGTGGATCGCCAGAATGACAGAAAGTGCGACGGTCACTCCAAGAGAGATGCCAAACAGGGTCAACAGCAGGGTTATGCGGAAAGCCCTGGTGCTGCCGTTCGTGAGGCCATCGAGTTTGCCATCGATAATCTCTTCACGGCTCTTCATGAACAGGTCAAGTTGCTTGAGCAACTCAGTGCGTTGAGGGGCCAGATTGTTATACCCTTTGGGCGGGGTTTTATTTGAGGAGAGCAGGAACTGTTTAAGGTTTTCTGAATAGCTGTCACCAGCCTGAGATAACGGTTGTGGAAGGGGGCTACTGAGGGGCAGATTTAGTATCTGTAGCCAATGATTTTGAAAATTCTCTCGTCTGTGCTGGTGCATTAAGTCAAGGCTGGTGTCGGCAAGGATATCTTCAGCTTTTTCGAATCGATCAAGTGCCATTAAATCTTGGCGCAGCGTGGTAGTGACCATCAGCGCGCGATAGTCACCGTTGATCAACTCATTTGCCTGCTTGGTTTGTGAACCAAGGCTACTCAGGGCGTAGACAGTCGCAACCAGACCAAAACAAGCAGTCAGCAGGTAGCCCAGAGCAATCTTCTGGATGATAGTCAGAAGGGTTTTTCGTCCCATAAAATAAGACCTTAGTGGCCCATCAAAGGCAAATCAGTCAACTGAAAAGCTGGCCAGTGCGCGAGACCTCGGTCGGACTTTTCAGGAAGTGCTGATAGCAAATTTCGGTGGCAACTCTGCCTCGCGGAGTACGGTGCAGAAACCCTTGCTGAAGCAAGAAAGGCTCAATAACGTCTTCAATTGTATCACGTTCCTCACCAATCGCGGCGGCCAAGGTATCAAGTCCGACGGGGCCACCGTTGAATTTGTCGATGATAGTGGTCAGTAACAGGCGGTCCATATAATCCAGCCCCCTGTGATCAACTTCGAGCCGAGCAAGTGAACGATCGGCGACCTCTTTGCTGATCAGGCCATTCTCTTCGACCTCGGCAAAATCTCGCACCCGACGCAGCAAGCGATTGACAATCCGTGGAGTGCCCCGGCTTCGGCGTGCGATTTCGGCGGCTCCTTCAGCATCGATAGTGATATTGAGGATGCGTGCGCTTCGGTTGACGATTTGGGTTAATTCTTGATCTGTATAGAATTCAAGCCGACTGATAACACCAAAGCGATCTCGTAGTGGTGAAGAGAGAAGGCCCGCGCGAGTGGTTGCGCCGACCAGGGTGAAATGGGGGATATCCAGTTTGATACTGCGCGCTGAAGGCCCCTGGCCGATCATGATGTCGAGTTGGTAGTCTTCCATGGCAGGATAAAGGATCTCTTCGACGACCGGTGAGAGGCGGTGGATTTCGTCGATAAAGAGAACGTCGCCCTCTTCAAGGTTGGTTAGAACTGCGGCAAGGTCGCCAGCTTTCTCGATCACTGGGCCCGAGGTGCTTTTGATTGCGACCCCCATTTCTTGGGCCACGATATTCGCTAGGGTGGTCTTTCCCAAGCCCGGGGGGCCAAAGAACAGCACGTGGTCAAGGGATTCCTGGCGATTTCTGGCGGCGTCAATGAAGACCTTCAGGTTTTTTTTTGCCTTGGTCTGGCCGATGTACTCCTGCAGGGTCTTCGGGCGGAGTCCGCTATCGAACAGCTGATCTTCATCTTTCACTTGACCCGTTATCAGGCGCTCTTCCATTTATCGCTCGATTCGCAGTTGCAAATATTATTTGCGCAACAGTTGCAGGGCATTTTTTAAGACTTCTTCTAGGGCTATGCCTGCTGGGAGTTCAAGACTTTTGACCGCCTTGTTGGCGAGATTCTCCTTATATCCCAGATTGATCAGCGCCGAAATCGCATCTTCACGCAACCCTGCCGGAGCTTTCCTGTTAACCGTGGAGGCAGCTACAACGCTGTCGAGGGCAAAGGCTGCTGCCTTATCTTGCAGCTCAAGGACCAGGCGTTCAGCGCTCTTCTTGCCAATGCCGGGGATGCTGGTGAGGCGAGGGATGTCGGACTCTACCAGTGCCAAGGCTAATTCGCCAGCGGGCATGTGAGACAAGATATTGATTGCAAGTTTGGGCCCAACGCCGGAAACCGAGATGAGCAGCCCGAAAAAGTTTTTCTCTTCGAGAGATAGAAAACCGAAAAGACTGATCGCGTCTTCTTTAACGTGGGTGTGGATGTGTAATGAAATTTTTCCATTGTCAGGGAGGCTGTAAAAGGTTGAAAGTGGGATCTGAACCCGGTAACCAACTCCGGCCACATCGATGACGATTGCTTCGGTGTGACGCTGGGCAATCTCTCCGGTTAAAAGGGCGATCATCTTCTTCCTTTGGGCAGTTGCACATGACGGGCAACCTGGGCGGCCAGCTTGTGGCTGTGGGCATGGCAGATTGCCACAGCCAAGGCATCCGCTGCATCCTCCTGGGCTATTTCTGGCAGACAGAGCAGGGTGCGCGTCATCTGCTGGACTTGTGGTTTGGCCGCCCGTCCGTAGCCGACAACCGCGCTTTTAACCTGCAGCGCCGTATACTCGGCAACCGGCAGGCCAGCTTTGACACCAGCAAGCAGGGCGACCCCGCGCGCATGACCAAGTTTAAGGGCCGAGGCGGGATTTTTTGCGACGAAGACCTGTTCAACCGCCATGGCATCCGGCTTGAATTTCTGGATCAGCTCTTCGAGTTGGGTGTAGATCAGCCCCAGTCGCTCCGCCAGTGGAGAACCGCTGCGGGTCATGATCGCACCGTTATCGATATGCAGCAATCGATTGCCCTGTTGCTCGATCAGCCCGTAGCCTGTAGCCTGGGTGCCCGGGTCTATGCCTAGAATAATCATAAAAAAGGATAAAGGTAGAAAGCTTAAGGGGAAAGGGGAAAGGTATCAATCTTTCGTCCTTGTGCCTTGGACCTTTCTCCTTTTTTATCCCATAATCCTTTCCATCTCTTCATCGGAAATGTCGAAGTTGGCATGGACATTTTGGACGTCATCATTGTCTTCAAGAACATCAATCATCTTCATCAACGATTCGGCTTGTTTGCCTTCGACCGGATTCATGTTCTGTGGAATCATGGTGACTTCGGCATCCTGGAATTTAAGTCCCTGAGCTTCAAGGGTATTCCTGACATTTTCAAAATCGGTAGGGTCTGTCAGAACTTCGATGAAACCATCGCTCTCTTTGACATCTTCGGCACCTGCTTCAAGCGCGGCTTCAAAGATTGTATCAAAGTCTGTGCCCTCATCAAAAACGATCTGCCCCTTGCGGTCGAACATGAAGGCCACCGAACCACTGACACCGAGACTGCCGCCATATTTATTAAAGGCGTGTCGAACGTCAGCTACGGTTCGAGTCCGGTTGTCGGTCATAAACTCAACGATAACCGCAACGCCGCCAGCGCCGTAACCCTCGAAGATACCTTCTTCGTAAATGACGCCGTCGAGATCGCCGGTCCCTTTTTTGATGGCTCGTTCAATATTGTCTTTCGGCATATTCCCCTGTTTGGCCTTGTCAACGGCCAGGCGCAGGCGGGAATTGGCTTCCAGATCGCCACCGCCAATTTTAGCGGCAATCGTAATCTCTTTAATCAGCTTGGTGAAGATTTTGCCGCGTTTGGCATCCTGAGCGCCCTTACGGTGCTTGATATTCGCCCATTTACTGTGTCCTGCCATTTCGAACTTCTCCTATATCTTGTGCCATCAGTCTGAAATCTCAGGCGGACTGCTGTCGTCACTTATATGAGATTAATGCCGATCTTTAGAGCTCTTGAGGTGCCGAGCGATAGCCTACAACTTTGAGGTTAGCTGTGACTCCGGTCACGCCTTCGGTCGACTTCGCATCGTCGATTGCAGCAAGTTTTTCTGTTTCACTGTAGACATGGCCATCCATAGTGACATGGCCCTGATTGACGCTGATTTGAAAGGTCAAGTCTTCAATGCGATCATCGGCATGTCGGGTAATTTGAATTTTTTTCTGGATGATCAGATCGCGCAACCGCGCTTTCGATTTTGATTTCATCTGCAGCAGATTTTCGTCTTTGACACCTGCAACGATCTGCCGGACGGCCGTTTCTTCACTTAACTTAGCCGTATTGATAACCAGATCGTAGTCGATCGGATTATCCCAGTCGCGATCATAGTAGTACTTGATGAATCCGGCACGCTGCTGGTCATTTTTTCGAACCAGAGTGTAGGCCAAGTCTGGGTCAATCCATTCGCGCTCGGCCCAGCGTTCAACGCGTAGATCGAATGGTGCGATGACCCGGACGCGAAGGACATTATCGATCCCTGCCAGCAGATCTTGTCCGCCGCGGCCGTAGATTATAACGTCGCCTTGCAGGGCCTGTTCGAGAACGATCAGTTGAATGCGGTTCATGCCTAACTCGATCTGACGATCAAGGTGCTCGATGAATGCGGGGGGTTTTTCGTCTATCTGGGACAGAATTTCGCGAGTCAGACCATATTCTGGCGCTATGGTCTCAATCATTTCGCCGTCAATAAGTCGGTATCCGAGTTTTTCGGCTGTTTTTTGAACGATAGGGATGCCGCCGCTACCCATTTCGCGGGAAACCGTGATGATCGCCATCTTTCTCTTCTCCAGTCTGCCTGACCAGGTTCGGGCCAGGGTTGTTGTGTCAAATGCACCAATAACAGCTTGAAAGTATGTTGTGCCGCTTGGGTCTTATTGTGTATAGCCTGGTTTGTAATCGAAATAGTGCAGGGTTTCAATGAATCTGACCGTCCGGCTAGCTGAGCGCATGACGACAGTGTGGGTTCGTGCTCCGCCAGCAAAATAGCGCACGCCACGCACCAGATCACCGTTTGTAACCCCGGTCGCGGCGAAGAAGACTTCGCCTTTCGCCATCTCTTCCGCTTGGTAGACTCGGTCTAGGTTGTCAATCCCCATACTGCGAGCGCGGTCCTGTTCTTCGTCGCAAGAAAAGAGAAGACGTCCCTGCATGAACCCGCCAAAGCAGCGTGCAGCGGCAGCGGTCAGAACACCCTCTGGGGCTCCGCCAACTCCCAGGACCATGTCGATCCCACTGTCTTCGATCCCTGTAGCAACGGCAGGTGCGACGTCACCGTCTTCAATTAACAGAATCCGCGCGCCGACTTCGCGAAGACCAGCAATGGCTTTTTCGTGACGTGGGCGGTTGAGCAGTACGACCGTTAAATCCTGAATGTCGCAACCTTTGGCTCGCGCCAGTTGCATGGCGTTCTCGCCCGCACTCTTATCGATATCGACGACGCCGTGTCCAGCAGGGCCGGTGATGATTTTATCCATATACATATCGGGCGCGTGAAGAAAACCACCGGTCGGTGCCATGGCGATTGTCGCGATTGCACCATTTGAACCGTTCGCGCAAATGTTGGTCCCTTCGAGAGGATCGACTGCAATGTCGACCTTTAGTCCACCTTTGCCCAGGCGCTCGCCGATGTAGAGCATCGGGGCTTCGTCCATTTCACCTTCACCGATGACGACTGTTCCATCGATATCCATGCGGTTCAAGGTGTCACGCATAGCAGTGGTGGCTGCCGCGTCAGCTGCCATTTTGTTGCCCCGGCCAACCCAACGACCGGAATCGAGGGCTGCGGCTTCAGTAATTCTGGCCATCTCAAGGGCCAAACTGCGATCAATTTTCATTATTTCACTATTCCAGTTTTGCAGGTTCAGGATGGCCGTATTTAGCTGAGCATGATGGCATGATTTCTTATCCAATTCAAGCGTTCCAAGCTGTGATGATATATCGGGGGTGGAAAAGATGAGGGAAGTTGAATATGATGGATAAAATTACTTTAGATGAGGAGTTTTGATTCAATGAAAAAGATTATCTTGGGCATAATTTTACTCGGTTTGACTTGCTCTGCGGTACAGGCTGCTGGTGTGCAAAATGTGGATTCGCCGACGGCACAGAAAATGTTAAAAGAAAATTCTGATATTTACTTGCTGGATGTGAGAACCCCGCAAGAGTATTTTCAAGCCCGTTTGGCGGGATCACACTTGATTCCGATTGATAAATTTCTGGCCCGAATCAACGAAGTCCCCAAGGATCGTCCGTTGCTGGTTTATTGTGCCGTTGGCGCACGAAGCTCTCAAGTGGCGGAATATCTGGCGCGTCAGGGGTACCCTGAGGTTTATGACTTACGGGGTGGGATTGAAGCTTGGAGTAAACTATATCGGCTACCGGTTTTAAACGGTGCGCCCTGATTTTAGTTTGTTTAACTCGCCTGCGTTTTCCTTGCGTCTGATCGTTTCGTCCGCGCAACGTCTTACCAATGCTTCTGGGTGTGAATTTAGATGAATGACATTGAAAATGAAGAATCTGCTGAACTTAAAGCAGAGATTATCAGCCTGATTGAACGTCAGGGTCCGATTAGCTTCGCACGTTATATGGAGCTCTGTCTTTACCATCCGCAGTATGGATATTACACCTCTTCTCGCACTCGGATCGGCAAGCAAGGTGACTTTTTTACCTCTTCGAGTGTGCACTCGATCTTCGGTCGACTGATTGCGCGGCAGGTTGTTCAGATCTGGCAAATTATGGGTGAGGGGCCATTTACTCTGATCGAGCAAGGGGCGGGAGAAGGGTTTCTTTGCCTCGACCTGCTCGACGCTTTAGCCGATGAAGCCCCGGAGCTCTATGCTCAGGTTGAGTATCATATCGTTGAACTGAGTCCCGATCACCGTAGCCGGCAGGCCGAAAGGTTGGCAGACCATGTCTCTTCCGGACGGATTCACTGGTGCGAGTTCGAAGAGCTTGAGACTTTTTCTGGCTGCTTTTTGAGTAATGAATTGGTTGATGCTTTCCCTGTGCATCTGGTAGAGAAGCAGAACTCTCAGCTCTTGGAGGTGATGGTCAATTGGGTCGAAGGTCGCTTTGTCGAAGAGCTAGGTCCACTTACTGATTTACGCTTGGCCGAATATTTTGATCTGTCGCAATATCCCCTCGTTGATGGAAATCGCGCTGAGGTTAATCTGGCTTCTCTCGACTGGTTAGAGAGAGTCAGCCAAAAAATGGAGCGCGGTGCGGTGTTAACCATCGATTATGGATACCCGGCCGCCGAATTACTTGCGCCATGGCGTCGTGCCGGTACCTTGCTTTGCTATCACCGCCACCAATCCAGTGACAACCCCTATCAGCATGTCGGTTGCCAGGATATAACAGCTCATGTCAACTTCAGCCTGCTGGAGAAGGTTGCAGGAGAGCAAGGCTTCGAAACCCTTTACTTTGGTGAGCAGTATCGTTTCTTGATGGGGCTTGGATTCCTCGAAGAGTTGATCCGCCTGCAGGCTCTTGAAACTGACCCCAAGCGTGCCCAAGCGCTACGGATGACCTTGAAAAACTTAATTTTGCCCGATGGCGGCATGGGCGAAAGTTTTAAAGTGTTGTTGCAAGCAAAAGGCATTGGTCGACCCGAACTGCTTTGTGCACGACGGATCAGCGCAATAGACTTACTCCCCGGCATGATGTGAAATCTTCGCTTGCCGGTTTTTTCAGGTTAAGGCTATAATCGTTACCAAGAAGGTTTCTATTTGCCGTTATTTCGAGAGGAAATTTCAGATGAGAGCACAGGTTGAAGAAGTTTTGAATCAGGTTCGTCCTGCACTGCAGGCTGATGGCGGAGATGTAGAGCTTGTTGATGTGAGTGATGAAGGTATCGTCAGTGTTCGCCTGACCGGAGCCTGTGGTTCTTGCCCGATGTCGACTATGACCCTGAAAATGGGGATTGAGAAGACCCTGATGGAGCAACTCCCCGCGGTTAAGGAAGTTGTTCAGGTTCGTTGATATTGAGTCTATGTACGAATTGGTTGCGGGAAAGGGCAGGATGACATGGTCGTCTTGCCCTTTCTATTTATTGCAAGACTTCCAAGCTAAAGCCAATAATCTGTTCAGTGGCTTAACGTTTGAGATTTTATAAAATCGAACATTGGCGGTGGAGACAGATGACCTCTAGTGAAAGACGAGCGATGATCCTGGCGAGGTTGCAAGTAAAAGGCAACTTGCAGGTTGCCGATTTAGCAGGAAATTTCAGGTCTCAAAAATGACGATCCATCGAGATCTCGTTTTACTTGAAGAAAAGGGGGCGCTGAAAAGAATTCATGGTGGTGCTGTTCAGGCAGGGATGGCGCGATGTTTTCAAACTGGGTTTGGAGGCATTGTTGGTAGGCTGAATGATGCGGTTAAGGATCTGCGCGAAGCAATGATTTTAAACCTGCAAAAAAAATGGTTGTCCTCACTGTGCTACGGCCCTCAAATAGAGCCAGAATCTTTGATCAGTCTTTGAAGTACTGAATCAACCTGAGAAGGACGCCTTGGCGGGTGACTAACGCTGCCTGAGGGCAGAGTTCCTGACAGCAGAAACAGCGGATGCATTTTGGGTAGTCGATTTGCAGTCGCTGGTTGGTGATTGCCATCGCTTCAGGCGGGCAGTGCTCCACGCAGATCCCGCAACGGGTACAGGTGGCGTGATTGGGGTCGGGCCTCGCTGTCAGCGCTTGTTTAAGCATGCGCTGCATGAAATCAGGCATACGGCCATTGATATCGGTGTTTTTTGCTGCGCGAAAAGTCGAGATCTGCAACTCTTTGAGAGAATCTCCAACCAAATCCAAATCGCTCAGGCAAGCACCTCTTCGTTCCGTTTCTATCGCAAGTTTTTGCGTCCAGGATTGCGCGGGGCTAAGGCCTACCAACTCAGTCGCAACTGCGTCGACCGCGAGCGGGTTGATGCCGGCGATTAGTGCACCGATCTGAACCGGATCACCACTTCCTGGGCCGTCACCTTCCATTCCTACAACTGCATCGACAATCGATAGCGCCGGCTTGAGTTGTTCGCAGAGTTCCAGCAACATCAGGGCAAAAAGTGCCTTGTCACTGCCGGCCTGCAGGTGCAGACGGGGCTTACGCAGTCCAACCACGGCGCCAAACATATTTTTTACAGCACAGGTCAAACCCATCATTTGGTGGGTTTTAAGTTTCGGCAGGTTGATGACAACATCTGCTTCCAGCAGTTCGCAGGCGACTTCAAGCTCTTGAAAAGTTCGCCCATGCGGATGAATTTTGACCGATTTTTCAAAAGGGGTAAAGGCAATCCCCAAGTCTTCAACGACGTTCATGATTCCGCATTTACGCGCAACATTTTCAGCACTTCCGATCCCTGGTGAATCACCGAGGAGAACAATGCCTCCGGCTTCATGAACTAATAGAGCAACGGCACGGACTATTTCGGGATGGGTGGTGACCGCTTTTTCGGCAGGCTTTCCGGCGAGAAGGTTCGGTTTTAGTAAAACTTTCTGCCCGGGTTTTACAAACTGTCCCATACCACCCAAGGGCTCCAGAAGCCGAATAAGAGCAGCGCTAGTTTTTTGCGGGGAATAGTCGGCAAGTGCCTGCAGGCTGACTCGACTTGCTGCTGTCGATTCAATCATTTCAGCGTTCATTCAGGCAGATATTGACCCGACGTTTGCGAGGGCCATCAAATTCACAAAAGTAGACTCCTTGCCAGGTGCCTAACAGTAGCTGACCAGCCTCGACAATCAGGGTTTCGCTGACCCCGATCAAACTACTTTTAAGATGAGCGTCGCTATTCCCTTCAGCATGTTTGTAGTGAGGGTCATTCGGGATCAACTTGGATAGTCCGAAAAGCATATCGTTGGTGACATCAGGATCGGCATTTTCATTGATGGTGATTGCGGCAGTGGTGTGTGGTGTAAAAAGGGTGATAACTCCTGCATCAATCGCATTTTCGTGCAGAGCTTTAATGATTTCTTGCGTTATGTCGATCATTTCGCAGCGCTTGTGACTGTGGATGCAAAGTTCAACGGTCTTCATCAGCGGTACCAAGAGCGGTGGCGACAGCTTCGATCGACTTACGGCGGTAGAGTAGCCCTGTGTGACCGATGCGATCGAGGATGATATTTTCGAGCCACTCAAGATGGGACGAGCTGGCCGGAACAACCATGTTGTCCTTGCTGCTGTAAATGTTAAACAGTTTGGCTTGTTGTGGTGGAGGTGCCGTTGCGAGGCGGGTCAAAAAATCAGAGTTCGGCACCAACACGTTGCTTAGGGGAGAGATTGCAAAGGGGCTGAGTTTAGACCCAGCATGGGGGGTGCCGAGGAATATGCAGCGATCGACTTTGTTCTCTCCACCACGGAGCTGCAAGTAGTTACGCGCGATGACACCGCCCATGGAATGGCCGACCAGATGTACCCGTTCGACATTCAGAGAGTGGCGCAATTCATCGACCCTTTTTGCGACCTGCTCTGTGAGGGCTTCTTCGTTATGGAAGGATGAGAGATTGATGGTTACCAGGTTGCGGAAGCCACGGCGGCGCAATGCCCATTTGAACCAGAACCACCCCGCGCGATTGATGAACAGGCCGTGCAACAGCAGAATAGGAGTCTCGACGCTGAACTGAGGGGCCTTGCGAGGTGCCCATAGGCCAAAGGGGAGTAACAGGAGGGTCAGAAAGTTAAAGAAAATTTCCTGTGTAATCAGGGTTGCCGCCAGCCAGAGTGAGTGCAGCCGAAAACGGTCAGCCATCAGCTGCGGGTTGCTGTTCGCGTATTCGTACCAGCACATGCTATAACTTAGGATTACAACGAGGGATTCTGCCAATATCAGTAACAGCAAAGCTGTGAGAATGATGGTCATCTGGATGCGTGCCTCTTGTTACACCGATTAAGTTTTATGTCCTCTTGATCTGTTCCCTTTCGAAGTATGGCACGCAGTTAATCGATGGTCAATTTTTGTCAGTAACTCTGGGAGTAAACAACCGGATGAACAAGTTGATTGAAGCGTTTCTGCAGCATCTTGAAGTCGAGCGCAACCTTTCATCGCGGACTTTAGCTGCGTATCGTAGTGACCTGACGCAGTTTTTAGATTTCCTCCAAAAAGAACCGGTTGTGCCCGTCCAGGGGCCATCACTGGATCAAATTGACACACTGATATTGCGTCGCTACCTCGCTCGACTTCATCGGGTCAATAGCCGCACCAGTATCGGGCGCAAACTCTCGGCCCTGAGAACTTTTTTTCGATATCAGGTCAGACAGGGAACACTGGCTGCCTCTCCGGCGGAGAGTCTTTCGACACCGCGTCAGGAGAAATATTTACCCAAAACCATGTCGGTCGACGAAGTGACCCATTTCCTTGATCATCCGCGTGATAAATTGTACCCGCAGGGGTTACGTGATCAGGCAATCTTTGAGCTATTTTATTCTTCCGGTTTACGGGTCGGGGAGTTGACTGCGTTGAATGTTTCATCGGTCGACTTGGCTCAGCAATTGGTCAGAGTCCTTGGTAAGGGAAATAAGGAACGCCTCGTACCCATTGGGACTGTCGCAGTTCGGGCCCTAGAGAAATACCTCGATTCTCGGGGGCAACCGGCAGGTGAAGAACCACTCTTTCTTAACGCGAGAGAAGGTAGGCTGACTGCACGCAGTGTGCAACGTCACATGAAGAAATATCTGCTCCTTTCAGGGCTAAGGACAGATGCCAGCCCCCATGCCCTGCGCCATTCTTTTGCAACCCACCTCTTAGACGGTGGGGCCGACCTGCGATCGATTCAGGAACTACTGGGGCATGCCTCTCTCTCCACGACACAAAAATATACTCAAGTCAGCCTTAGCTATTTAACCGCGATCTATGATTCAACTCACCCGCGCAGCCGCAAGAAAGACTAAATTGGTCATAATTGCCTTGACAGTCGAAATTGCTTGGTTAAAATGATCCTCGATATCAAAATAAACCACAATTCATCTGATTGAAAAGGAGAGATCCAATGAGTGTTCTGGTAGGTAAGCAGGCTCCCGAATTTCAAGCAACGGCTGTCATGGCCGATGGTTCGCTTAATGCTGAATTTAGCCTGTCTAATTATGAGGGCAAATATATCGTCCTTTTCTTTTATCCGCTCGACTTTACCTTTGTTTGTCCGACCGAACTTATTGCTTTCAGTCATCGGATTAAAGAATTTGAGGAGCGCGGGGTCCAGGTCATCGGTTGCTCTATTGATTCGCAGTTTACCCATACCGCTTGGCGAAACACACCGGTCGATCAGGGCGGAATCGGGCCTGTTGCTTATCCACTGGTTGCAGATGTAAAGCATGAAATCTGCAAGGCTTACGATGTTGAGTTCGAGGCTGCCGGGGTTGCTTTCCGGGGCTCATTCCTGATTGATCAAAGCGGAACTGTTCGCCATCAGGTCGTCAATGACTTACCATTGGGCCGGAATATCGATGAGATGCTACGCATGGTCGATGCACTTCAATTTACTGAAAAGCATGGCGAGGTCTGTCCTGCTGGCTGGAACCGTGGAGATAAGGGGATGACACCGAACGGTGAGGGCGTGGCCTCATATCTGGCTTCCGAGTCGGATAAGCTCTGAGAAATGTTCTAATATTCAGGGTTCAAATTCACAAATGGAGACATCCTAAAAGATGCCTCCATTTTTTTTTATGAGGTCGATTTTTTACCGAAGCGCATCGGCTAGCTCGTCGGCATCTATCTGGGCCTGGCTGGCGAGTTGTTTGTAGATTTTTTGATTCAGCTGAAAAAACTGTTCAACCGCTGGAGCCATATCTTCGAGCGGAATTTCCGGGTTGCCTTTAAGCAATGACACAATTTGAACCGCCAGCGGGGTCAGCTTTGAGGTTTCCGCGGTGTGATGGTTACTGATCATCTCAATTAAATTTGGTGGAAATCCCCAGTTTTGTGCCATCTGTGCGCCGATGTTGGCATGGTTCAGGTTCAACCCCTTCTGTTCAATCTGAACCAGGTTCGACTCTTCATCAATCAAATTCCACTGTTCGTATAGCTTCTGATAGTGTGCGGCTTTGATGCGGGCGATAACCGGGACCGCCATGTCTTGCAAGAGGCCTGCAGTGAAAGACTCTGCCTGGCTTTCGGGATGAAGTTTCTGAGCTAAGCCGCGCGCAAGCGCCGCTCGTCTCGCTGCTGCTCGCCAGAAAATACGCATATCAAGCCACTCAGGGGTTTTTTCGGCGGCCAGGTTATTTTTTACCGCAACCGACAATACCAGTGATTCGAGCCTGGCGCGGCCGAGCATACTGACGGCATGATGCATATTGCTGACCTTATGCGACAGGCCGAAAGCCACAGAATTGACAGTCTTAAGGACACGGACATGGAGGCCGGGATCGACTTCAAGCTCATCGGCAATGGCCTTGATTGAACTCTCCGGATCACGCAGTTTGCCCAGCAAATTGACCACAGAGAGTGAAAAACTGGGTAACTCATAGTTGTCTAACCCGGTAATGAAAGAACTCTTTTTTTTGCCAAATCCAAGCATTTATGTGCCTCTTCAGTCAGTCGCCCCGGCGGGCGAGTTTATTCGCAAAAATAGACAACAGGCCGCCGAGCATCATGTAGCCGATAGTCACTTCCAGCATGACAACCAGTTGACCAAGCAGGGTGTGGGGTACGATGTCCCCATATCCCAGAGTCGTGAGGGTGACGACACTGAAGTAAAGTGGTGCAACCGCAGTTGGATTCTGACCAAAGTCGATTCCGATAAGGGTATAGATCCAGGCGAAAAATAGGCCCTGGAGCCCTATGCAACCGCACCAGCGGAGCATGCTACGGCCACAGTCGCAGGTGATCCACCAGGGGTAGTAAAGTAGGGCTGACATGCGATTAAAGGAGCGAAATTCTTTGATAAAGTTCTGGTCTACGATTTCGCGTCGCATCAGGTAAGCTCCGGCAAAGTTGATATCACGAATGTCAGCACCGATCCAGCGCGCCGACTTAAAACCTCGCATCATGCGTAATCTGGCACCGCGAAGATCGGAATTGCTGAAATTTGTTTTGTCGACTCTAGCCATGGAAAGGTCCGCGTCTTTTAGATTGGCTTCGGAAAGATTGGCGTTACAAAGTTGAGATTCGCGCAGTCTGCTGTGACTCAAATTGGCGGAATGAAGGTTTGCTGCATTGAGGTCAGCCTGAGTCAGGGTTGCGCCTTCTAGGTTCGCTCGAAATAGGCTGCAGTTTTTCATCTGCGCCATGCCGAAGCCTGCGCGTTTGGCGTTGACTGCCTCGAGGTTGGCGCCCTCCAAGTTGGCCCCTGAAAATTCAGCTTCTTCGAGATTACAGTCTTGCAAAATGGCCCCGCGCAGATCTGCTTTGAAGAATTTTGCTCCGCGCAAATCGCGTCCGCTTAGATTAATGCCACGAAGGTCACGGCCGATTAAATCAGCGTTTATTAAGTCCTCTGGCAGATCATGTTGACCTAACGGCTGGTCTACGAGTTGGTTGTCTGGCATCCGGCCTCCAGAAGAAAAGAGTTGACAGTCGTGTAATTATAGCAGATTTTAATGATTGTGGAGTATGTAATTTGATTGCGAAATAAAACCTCGTATTCTCGTTTAGTGGGAGATTTGGATGACTAAAAAAACAGGTAAAAGCGAGGGATGTGCTGAGAAGTCTATAAAAATCCGTCGACTTCTGGCAAAGAGGACCGAAGATGCTTGGCGGACCATACCCCATTTCCATGTGACCATGACGGTTGATATGACTGATGTGATCCGTCTGCGCCAAGAGCTTGGCATGACTATCAATGATTTTGTGCTTTCGGCTGTTGCTCACGCTCTCCAAGAACATCCCTGGGTCAATAGTCGTTGGGAAGGTGAGCAAGGGGTTGAAATTGAAAGCATCGGCTTGGCTATGGCGGTTGCAACCGATTGCGGACTCTACTACCCCGTACTGCAGGACTGTGGACAGCTTGGCTTAAAGCAGATCAGTCGGGTTGCATGCGACTTGGCGGCAAAGGCTCACCAGGGCACACTCTCTGACTCGGACCGTGGTGGCGCGACATTCACAGTGACAAACATGGGGATGCTCGGAGTTGAGTCGTTTTCAGCAATAATCACTCCGCCACAGGCCGCCGTTTTGGCGGTTGGCACGGTAAAAGGGGAGACCATTGTCGATGAGCAGGGTACCCCTGCGGTGGCGCCAGTTATGCGGATGACTCTTGGCGCCGATCACCGTTTGCTCGATGGCGCTGATGCTGCGGAGTTTCTGGCCACTGTCAAAAGCTACCTTGAGGCGCCGGTCGTTATGCTCGCGGATTAAGCTCTTCCCCAGTTAAGAAAAAAAGTCCCGCTGACTGAAATATATTAGTGGGACTTTTTTGTGCTTTTTGGAGCTTATTGATCCAGACTTACCAGTCTGATCGACTTTTTTTTCTTTCAGATATGACTTAAATTATCGGAAGAATTGATGTCTAACTTTGCTCGTTTGATCGCAATTGTCCACCAAGCGGTTGAATCGGGGCAGGGTGTAATACCTGCTAATGGTAAATCAGGGCAACTTCCATTCGTGAATTTATTGCGACCTTGTTGGTCTTAGTAGATGTGACTGCTTACATTTTTCTCTTGTGCGAAAAAATGTAAATGTTTTGACATGGTGCGGTGATGAAATGTCTGAATGGCTTATCAATAATTTTGATGCTCAGTAATTGCCATGCAACGGCTCATGTCCTTGAGGCTAACCAGCCCTTCAGATCGGAGGGATTGTTTCGGACAATTTCAACCGAGATCTATGCCTCGCAGATCAAGTTGCCTGTGCCGCTCTAATTTAGAGTCAATGGTCCTCAAATAATTGATTTGCAAAAAAAAAGTGACATGGCTAGGGACAGCACTTGCTTTACGGGTTTATTTGTGCCTGCTGTTGAGATTTTTTTATGAGTTCTTCGCCGATCAGTTTGTAAAAATCCGGGTAGATGCTGAGCATTTTTTTTTGCCAGAGTGCGCGCTGGTCAGGGGTGAGGTGATGGATTTTGATCGTGGCTGAAGATTCGATCTTCGCCAGGTAGTCGTTTTTGACCTGGGCAGCAATCTGACGGGCAAACAAGGTGGTTTCTACAATAACATCGGAAAAAATCTGTTTAAGATCATCGGGGAGTTTATTCCAGAAGATGTCGTTGGTCACCAGTAGATAGCCGAGGTATCCGTGATTGGAGATCGTCAGGTCTGATTGGACCAAGTGGAACCTCTTGGTATAAATATTCGACAGGGTGTTCTCCTGTCCGGCGACAACCCCTTGTTGTAAGGCGGAGTACACTTCTGAAAAAGGAAGAATCTGCGGATTGGCACCGATCGCACGAAATTGCGCCTGCAATACTTCTGAACTCATAATCCGGAATTTGAGGGCTTTTGCATCATCGGGGGTAATCAGGGGGCGGTTAGCCGTGAGTTGTTTGAAGCCATTGTCCCAAAAGGAGAGCGCGCGGAGGGTCCCTTTACTGGCGAGGGTGAGCAGAGCTTGTCCAACTTCACCGTCGAGAACCCGATGGAGGTGTTTGGTGTCATGAAAAAGAAAAGGCAGGTCAAATAGTTGAAGTTGGGGGCTGTAGTCAATGAATTTGGCGAAGCTGGGTGCTGCCAGTTGAATTTCGTTTGATTGAAGGGCCGCAAGGGCGGCACGGTCACCGTAGAGGGTCGCATTGGGATAGATCTTGACCCTGATGCGGCCAGAGGAACGTTTTTCGAGGCGTTGTTTTAAAAATGCGGCGGCTTGCCCCTTGGGGGTGTCTTTGGCGACAACGTGGCTGAATTTGATGGTGATTGGTTTGGCGTGAAGGGGTGTTGTGAGGAAGATCAACGCTAGCAGAATCAGCAGAGATTTGACGCTGTGCATGGGCACTCCAATAGTCAGGCTCTGGGGGTGAAAGAACTACCCGACATTCTATAACACTAGCGCCGTATAAAAAGAAGGGAGGCTTTTCGCCTCCCTTCTTTTTATACATTTCACGTAATGACCGGGACTTAGTATCCTTTGAGATAATCAATATATTCCGGCAACCAGAGCGAAATCTGAGGAATATAGGTGATCAGCATCAGGAAGACCAACAGGATCGACAGCCAAGGAAGAGCTGCTTTTACAACCCAGACCAGACTCTCTCCTGTGATACCGGCAGTAACAAACAAGTTTAGGCCAACCGGTGGAGTGATCATGCCGATCTCCATGTTGACGACCATGATGACCCCGAGGTGAATCGGATCGATTCCCAGTTTGACCGCGATCGGGAAGAGAATCGGTGCCATGATCAGTATGATCGCCGAGGGTTCCATGAAGTTTCCGGCCGCCAATAGCAGAATGTTGACCACGATCAGAAAACCCCAGGCGGGTAAGCCCCAGCTGATGATGAGTTCTGCAATATGGTGAGGGATACGCTCGGTGGTCAGCACATGCGCAAAAAGCATGGCGTTGCCGATGATAAAGAGCAGCATGATGGAGACCTTGGCGGAATCCAGTAATACTTTTTTGGTGTCTTTATGGAACAGTGAAAGGGGTGCAATTTTGGCCGACAAGAGCAGGTTGCGGATGATGACCTTAACCTTAGAGTCACCGTTGTTGCTCCACGCCACCCCTTTGAGCGGGCCCATGTCACGGTAAACGAAGATCGCAATGAAGAAGGCATAAACCGCAGAAACGGCCGCCGCTTCGGTCGGGCTGGCGATGCCACCATAGATCGACCCGAGGACGATGACGATCAGCATCAGACCGCCGCTGGCACTGGCGCTGGAGCGGAGTAGATTCTTAAACCCGACCCAGGGTTGCGCTGGCAAGCCTTTGACGCGGGCGACCACATAGATGACCAGCATCAGCATGGTCCCCATCATGATGCCGGGGATAAAGCCAGCCATAAAAAGCCGTGCCGCAGATTGTTCAGTCGCAGCTGCATAGACCAGCATGACGATGGACGGTGGAATCAGGATGCCGAGGGTGCCGGCGTTGGTGATGACTCCGGCCGCCATATCTTTGGGATAGCCTGATTTGACCATGCCAGCGATAACGATGGAGCCGATCGCGGCGACTGTCGCTGGCGAAGAGCCAGAAACCGCGGCGAAGATCATACAGGCGAGGACCGAAGCCATCGCCAGTCCACCGCGAATCCAGCCAACACAATCGATCGCAAAATTGATGATCCGGTTTGCCACCCCGCCGGTCGAAAGGAAGGTCGACGACAGGATGAAAAATGGAATAGCTAAAAGGGTGTAATGTTCGGACTGGGTCGCGAACAGCTTCAGCGCTATTGAGGCCAGGGAGTCATGCGAGAACAGCAGAATCGTCGTGATGCTCGAAAGCCCCAGCGCAAAAGCGATCGGCATGCCGGTCAGCATGCAGAGGAGCAGGATGATAAACAGTGCGGCAGTCGTCATGCTCGAGTCCCCCCCTTGCTGGCAGCCTGGGCGGTTTCCTCTACCAGACGCATACTCTCTTGTGCTTCATCAATCATGGTGAAACCCTCGGCTTTACCGGTAAAAATTCCCCAGAGTATTTGCAATAGACGCCAGGCAATCATCACCATGCCGATCAGAAGAATGCTGTGGGCAATCCATTTGGGAATCGGCAAATCTTCGAGTTCTAGACCGATTGATTGAACCTTGGCCAGATAAACCCAGGCACCTTCGATAAAGAGCGCGCAATAGAAGAGGCAAGCGCAGACAGCAATGACGCTGACAACTTTGCGTGCCGTTGCGGGGAGTATTTTAACCAGGGCATCGACACCAATGTGCGAGCCGACCTTAAGCCCGTAGGATGCCCCAAAAAGCACCATCCAAGCTGAGAGGTGCAGGGTCAACTCTTCCCCCCACATGACCCCCTCGCCGAAGCCGTAGCGCATCACCACCTCGACGAAAACTTCCAAGGTCATCGTGGCCAGAAGAATACAGATGATCCCTTCTTCCAGGCTGTTTATTATCTTGTTCAGCATATTCTGTCCTTGTGGAAACCTTGCATTGAAAGCCGCGGACCCTGATAGACAGGGTCCGCGGCAGTTAGACGTTTATACTTTAGTTGTTCGCTTTGATCGCAGCATCGATGTAGTCTTGGCCGATCTGACCGGCAAACTGCTTCCAGACAGGTTTCATAGCATCAACCCACTTCTGATGCTCGGCAGCAGTCAACTCGATGACTTCAGAACGTTTGGAATCGATGATTTTTTGACGATCACCAATGGCTTTTTTGGCCGCAATGTCATTGCCGAAAGCAATGGCTTCATCAAGGGCTTTTTTGACTTCGGTACGGATGTCATCAGGCAGGCCCATCCAGAACTCGGTCGAGGTGATGACCAGGTAGTCGAGGACGCCGTGGTTGGACTCGGTAATGTAGGGCTGAACCTCGTAGAACTTCTTGGAGTAGATGTTTGACCAGCTGTTTTCCTGCCCGTCAATGGCCTTGGTTTGCAGCAGGGTGAAGACTTCGGAGAACGGCTTTTTGATCGGCATGGCATCGACAGCTTCAAACTGCGCCGCGAGCACGTCAGAGCTCATGATCCGGAATTTTTTCTTAGCGGCATCAGCAGGCACGCGCAGCGGGCTACTGGCGGAGAGTTGCTTGAGGCCGTTGTGCAGGTAACCGAGACCGATCAGTCCTTTTTTCTTGGTGGCCATCAGCAGTTTCTGGCCAGCTGCGCCCTGTTGGAATTTCTCTACCGCGCCCATATCTTTGAAGAGAAAGGGGAGGTCGTAGATCTGCAGGGACTTGGTGTATTTCTTGAATTTTGAGAGCGAAGGAGCCGCAATTTGAACGTCGCCAAGCAGCATGGCTTCAAGAACTTTGTTGTCGCCGAACAGCTGAGAGTTAGGGAAGACTTCTACCACAACCTTGCCGGCCAGGCGCTCATCGACCAGCTGCTTGAACTTGTTGGCCATCTGGCCCTTGGGGGTGTTTTCAGCAACGACGTGCGAAAACTTGATGACGATGGGCGCGGCCATTGTGACGGAAGCAGAGGCCACCAGGGCGGCTGCGACCACTAAGCATACCAATAGAACCTTACTTTTAGACATTTTTCTCTCCTGTGCTAATGGTTGAGTTCTTGTTGCTCACACAGCAACAAACTGAAGACTGATTGAATCTAGTATTCTACCTTATTTGCAGCTCGTGTGCTTGACGTACGAGCTCTTTGCTAATATTGCGGTATGACTTCGAATCGATCTCCTGAAATCTAGCGGCCCAGAGCTTCCTTTCTTTACTCGTAAGCCTGTGGATCTTTATCTGGCTTGTCGTGCGGATTATTTCGAGGGACTCCTCGTCAACCTGAGCTGCAATGTCTCTGGTATAATCCGCCGCGCTCTTGATGGAGCCCTTGACGATCACTTTCAGATCTTCAGGAAGTTGCGACCAGAAACGCTTATTTGTGACCACCATAAAACCCGTGTAGCTGTGATTGCTGATGGTCAGGTTTGATTGTACCTGGTAGAGCTTTAGTTCGTTGATAATGGCCAGGGTATTTTCTTGTCCATCAAGTCTTTTTTCTTTCAATGCAGTGTAGAGTAGCTCTTTTGTACCCCTTTGCGGCCTGGCGCCAAGCTGTAGTAACTGGTTCTCGAAACCATCTGTCCCCAGAATATGAAGCCTGAGGCCTTCGGCCTGTTCCGGGCGGCTGAGGGGTTGGTTTGCCGTTAGTTGTCTGAACCCATTGTCCCAGAAAGATAGGGCGATCAAGTCTCCCTGGCTTGCCATTTCGAGGAGTTGCTCGCCGACTTCACCATCAATAACATTGTGTAGATGGAAGAGGTCATTGAATATAAATGGCATTTCAAAGAGTCTGAGTTGAGGGCTGAGAGCGTAGAACTCAGAAATATCCGGTGCAGCCATCTGGAAAAAATTTGATCTCAGCTTTTCAATAGAATGCTGACCGTTAAGCGTGCTCTCTGGGTTGATACTGACCTTGATCCGGTTGTTAGATCTTTGCTCAACCAAGCGCTTGAAATATTCGCATGCTTTCCGTTTGGGTGAGTTTTGCACCCCCGGATAACTGAAATTAATGCTGATCGGTTCTGCCAAGCTTGAGCCTGCGGCGAGTATCAGCAGGGTCAAGGACAGGATGGTTATTTGAATAAGAGGCATCAATGATTCGGTTTGCTTTGCTTAAATGTGTTTTGTTGGTGTCAGCGCGCATTGCTTTCCGTAAGCTGACAGTTTTCAAAAGCTATTTTATTTTTCGATTAACTATAGCAATGGCAAGGATAATGCCATTTGTATAAAGCCGTTTTTTTTTGCTGCGAATATGCTGGAATTACGCGGTCAAAAGCTATTTGGGCAAGTGGGTTTCGACTGTTTCTGTTTCATGGTTGAATAATGATGTTGGCTGTGTTCAGCCAGGAGTGGCGAGTTTACGCCACTCCTGGCTGAGGTATCTCATTTTTTAGAACCAGGTTCTGTGTTTTGTATCCATTGGGTGTGTCGGACCGAATTTTGTTAGATCAGACGCTGTTCTGAGTCTTATCTCATGCAGGTGCTGACTTGACACCTGTAGGCTGACGGCAGATGATATTTTCCGCGAGATGGTTTGCACAACACTTCAGGAAGGTGTTTTTGCAGTGAAAACTCTAATTGTTAATGCTCCCGCTAAGATCAATCTTTGTCTGAACGTTTTGGGGCGCAGGGTGGATGGCTACCATGAGCTAGCCATGGCCATGCAGCGGATTGATCTGGCTGATCGGCTTGAGATTTCAATTGAGGATGGAGTGGGGATTGAGGTCTTCTGTGAGAACCTAGAACTCGGCGGTGGTGAGAACATTGCGAGTCGGGCGGCACGTTTGTTTCTGACTGAGACGCAGATCCAGCAAAAAATCTCTATCTACATTGAGAAGCGAATTCCGGTTGCTGCGGGTTTGGGAGGTGGATCATCTGATGCTGCTGCAGTGTTGTCTGGTTTGAATCGTCTTTGTGGCCATCCTGTTCCTCTGGTTCGCTTGATGGAGTTGGCAGCTGACCTTGGTGCTGATGTTCCATTCTTCCTTTTTGAGCGTCCTGCCTGGGCGACCGGGACGGGGACTCAGTTGGAAGAATTGCCTCCGTTGCCAGAGGTTTGCTATCTGTTGTTGAACCCCGGTTTTGCGGTCTCTACTGACTGGGTTTACCAAAGTTTGCAGTTGACAAAAGGTGGCAAACTGGCTAACCTTCCGAGGTTTTCGGTCACAACAATAACTGACCTTGTCGAAGCTCTGAACAATGATCTTGAGTGCGTGACCGCTGGACGCCATCCCGAAATCAGTGAAATGAAAGACTTTCTGCTGAAAAATGGGGCACTTGGTGCTCTGATGTCTGGCAGTGGTGCCAGTGTCTTTGGCGTGTATGAAGATATGTCGACAGCAATGGCCGCACATGCTCAACTAGACTCTCGCCGGTCATGGAAGGCATTTGTCACTCAACCTTTAAAGATTGGCAGGGGTTGACAGCCGAAGCTGATGCAGGTAAAAACGGCGCGCGCAGGAGCGCGAGTTTGCAAGAAAGCAAAATCGCATAGTCCGTCATGGCAATAGCCGTGGCTGGCATTTTTTATTTGTCGAAGGCATAAAACTTCAAGGGCTGGGAAACTCTATGATTAAAATTTTTACCGGGAATTCCAATCCGCCGTTAGCTCAGGAAATTTGCGACCATCTATCGGTCGGATTAGGTAATGCCACCGTCCGAACTTTTTCAGATGGTGAGATTCAGGTCGAAATCACTGACAATGTTCGCGGACGTGATGTCTTTTTGATTCAGTCTACCTGTGCACCGACAAATAATCATCTGATGGAAATGCTGGTGATGGTCGACGCTCTCAAGCGTGCTTCAGCTGCACGGATAAATGCTGTTGTTCCCTACTTCGGTTACGCCCGTCAGGATCGTAAGGTTGCGCCACGTGCTCCGATTACCGCCAAACTGGTCGCTGATCTTATTTCAGTCGCGGGCGTTGATCGTTTGTTGACGATTGACCTCCATGCGGGTCAGATTCAGGGCTTCTTTGACATCCCGGTTGATCATTTGTATGCCGCTCCAGTTATGCTGGATGAAATCCGGAGCAAAAACTTGAAAAATCTGGTGATTGTTTCACCTGATGCTGGCGGGACTGAGCGCGCCCGCGCCTTTGCTAAGCGGCTTGATGCTGAACTGGCGATTATTGATAAACGGCGAAGCGGTCCGAATGTCTCAGAGGTGATGCATATCATTGGAGATGTTAAGGGGAAAAACTGCGTAATAGTCGATGATATGATCGATACTGCAGGGACCCTCTGTACTGCAGCAAAGGCGCTTTCAAATGCTGGGGCAGTTTCTGTGTCAGCCTGCGCGACCCATGGCGTTTTGTCGGGGCCGGCACTTGAACGAATTACCAACAGTCAGCTTCAGGAAGTCGTTGTTACAAATACGATTCCTGTACAACCGCGGTTTGAGGACTGTGCTCAGCTACGGACCTTGTCTGTCAGTAAACTTCTGGCCGAAGCAATCCGTAGAATTCATAATGACGAATCGGTCAGCTCGCTTTTTGTTTGATTAAGTAACTGGCCTGTACATCCAAATTAATTGATCGATTGACGTACCGAAGAAAGATACGGAGGAATAGATAGATGGCTAATGCTGAATTGAACGTAACCTTGCGCGAAACTACTGGAAAAGGCGTGGCTCGCAAACTACGCGCCCAAGGGCTGGTCCCTGCTGTGGTTTATGGCAAAAATTTTGAGTCCTGTGCTATCACTGTTGAGCCGAAGGCGCTTGAAAAAGCAGTTTCGTCGGATGCTGGCTGGAACACCCTGATTACCCTCAGTGGTGCTAAGCAAGTAGAGGGCAAGGTTGTTGTTTTGAAAGATCTTAAGCGCCATGCGATTCGGCGCACGATGGTTTGTGCTGATTTCCACGCGATTGACCTGAAGAAGAAGGGTCATTTTATGATCCCGGTTGTGACTGTCGGAACTTCATCTGGTGAGAAGGCTGGCGGCATGCTGCAAATCTTGCGTCATGACATCGAAGTTATTTGCCTGCCGAATGCTGTGCCGCAATCGATTGAGATCGATGTCACTGCGCTTGAAGTTGGTGATGTCGTTCACGTTGCTGAGGTCATTGCGCCTGCTGGCGTTGAGATCCCACACGATGTCAATTACACTGTCCTTACCGTCTCAGCGCCTCAGTTGGCAGTTGATGAAGTTGAAGGTGACGGTGAAGAGGATGAGACTGAAGGTGTCGAGGAATAATCCTCAGTTCATTTGATTTTCGGAGTCGCCGTGAAGTTGCTAGTTGGGCTCGGCAATCCGGGTGAAAAATATCAACAGACCCGCCACAATGTCGGTTTTATGCTGGCCGAAGAAATGGCCGGTCGGTTTGGTCTCAATCTGAAGAAGAAGGGTTATCAGGGGATCTACGGGGTGGGTCGTGTCGCTGGCCAAGAGACGACGATTCTATTGCCCCAAACCTTCATGAATCTAAGTGGGACCAGTGTTAGTGCTGCTTATCAGTCCCTCGGGGTTTCCCCGGGGGATTTGATTGTCGCCCATGATGATCTGGATATGCCTTTCGGTGCCTTGCGAATCCGCCCCGAAGGTGGTCATGGGGGACATAACGGGATTCGCAGTATTTGCAGTGACTTGGGTCGGGGTGATTTTATCCGACTTAAAATCGGAATCGGACGACCCGAGTATGGTGATGTGACTGGCCATGTTCTGGGTCGTTTTTCTGCGGATGAAAGAGCGGTATTGTCAACCTTGCTTGAGCGGGTTGCCGATGCAACAGAAGAGATACTTCGCAATGGCGTGAAATCTGCCATGAATCTTTATAATAGTTCTAACCTGTTGGAAATAACTTAACCCTAAAAAAGAGAGGCAAGGAACAGATGGAATTGCAGATGTTTGCTCCTATTCTGGGAGCCGTCGGTTTTGTGATCGCGATTGTCCTGTACAACATGGTCAAAGCCGAGCCGGTTGGCAACGCGAGAATGAAAGAAATATCCGAGGATATCTACAACGGAGCTATGGCCTTTTTGGGTCGTGAGTATCGTGTCCTCGCCATCTTTATCGTGCTGGTTTTCGGCCTGATCGCCATGGGCATGAACTTCCAGACCGCTCTTGCTTTTCTGGGTGGCGCGGTCTGCTCCATGACCTGTGGTTATATCGGCATGAAGGCAGCGACTCGTGCCAATGTGCGCACCACGGAAGCGGCTCGGATCAGTGGCCAGGCCAAAGCGCTTGAGGTCTCCTTTAACGGCGGTGCCGTTATGGGATTGGCTGTCGCCTCACTCGGTCTGGTCGGGGTCGGCGTGGCTTATATTTTCTTCGGTGGTGATATCGAGACCATCAAGTACATCAATGGTTTTGCTATGGGTGCTTCCTCTATCGCTCTGTTTGCACGGGTTGGTGGCGGTATCTATACCAAGGCTGCTGACGTCGGGGCTGACCTGGTAGGTAAGGTCGAGGCTGGTATTCCCGAGGATGATCCTCGGAATCCAGGCGTTATCGCTGATAATGTCGGCGATTGTGTTGGTGATACCGCAGGTATGGGCGCTGATATCTTCGAATCTTATGTTGGTTCGATCATTGCGACCATGGCGATTGCCGCTGCTGCTGGACCTGAGCTTCTCACCAAATTGGGTGGTGGTGCTGCGGTTCAGACCAATGTCATGGTTCTACCACTGATCCTGGCGATGGTTGGTCTAGTCTTCTCCTTTATCGGGATCGGTTCGATGAAGGTTCTTAAATCGATGGACCCGGCCAAGGCGCTGCACTACACGACTTTTGTCGCTGCCGGTGGTTTCCTGATCGCTGCATTTTTCGTCATCAAAGCTTATGGTCTTTCCACCGGAATTTTCTGGGCTATTTTGGCTGGAACTCTGGCGGGGATCGCTATCGGCCAGGTGACTGAATATTACACCGCTCACGCGCCAGTGATCCGGATCGCTGAGGCGAGCAAGACTGGCCCGGCAACTAACATCATCACCGGCCTTGCTGTCGGACTTGAGTCCACTGCGATTCCAATCCTGATTATCTGTATCTCTATTTTCGTCGCTGACTATTTCGCTGGTCTTTATGGCATCGGCATCGCAGCGGTCGGTATGCTCGCGACCGTTGGTGTCACCATGACCGTTGACGCTTATGGTCCGATTGCCGATAATGCTGGTGGCATCTCGGAAATGGCAGGTCTTGGACCTGAGGTTCGCGAAATTACAGATGGTCTTGATGCGATCGGTAACACAACCGCCGCTATTGGCAAGGGTTTCGCCATCGGTTCTGCCGCTCTGACTGCTCTGGCACTCTTCTCTGCCTTTGCGACCACGGTCGGTCTCAAGACGATTAACTTGATTGAGCCTAAGGTCGTTATCGGCCTGTTCATCGGTGGCTCACTGCCGTTCTTTATCGGTGCTTTGACCATGACTTCAGTTGGCCGTGCCGCAGGAAAGATGGTTGAAGAGATTCGCCGCCAGTTCCGTGAGATTCCAGGTCTTCTTGAAGGCAAAGAGGGTGTTAAGCCTGACTCTCAGAAGTGCATCGATATCTCTGCCGCTGCCGCTCTGAGAGAGATGGTCCTGCCAGGTGTTGTTGCCGTCGTGGCTCCGGTCGCGGTTGGTTTTATCCTTGGTGCTGAGGCTCTTGGTGGCATGCTTGCTGGTGCGACTCTGGCCGGTGTCCTCTTGGCACTGATGATGTCCAATGGTGGAGGTGCATGGGATAACGCCAAAAAATATATCGAACAAGGTAAAGTCGATGGCGAGAAAAAGGGTGGCGCTGCTCACGACGCTGCTGTTATCGGCGATACGGTTGGTGACCCCTTCAAAGATACTTCGGGTCCTGCGATGAATATCCTGATCAAGCTAATGAGCGTTGTCGCTCTGGTTATCGCTCCACTTCTGGTGATCTGATAACCTAGACAAAACCAAGTCAAATCCGATAGCCGGGGCCTTATGCCCCGGCTATCGTTATTTAAGAGAGATTATAATCATGGGTTTTAAATGTGGAATCGTCGGTCTGCCAAACGTCGGAAAATCAACAATCTTTAACGCAATCACCTCTGCAGGTGCCGAATCGGCCAATTATCCTTTTTGTACTATTGAGCCGAATGTGGGTGTGGTTGCTGTGCCAGATAGTCGCATCGATGCCCTGGCAGAGATCGTTGTTCCTGAACGTGTTCTGCCAACCTCTATGGAGTTTGTCGATATCGCCGGATTGGTAAAAGGCGCCAGTCAGGGCGAGGGACTCGGTAACCAGTTTCTTGGCCATATCCGCCAGGTCGATGCAATTGCCCATGTCGTCCGCTGCTTCGAGGACGATAACGTTGTCCACGTGGATGGCTCTGTCGATCCGTTACGCGATATTGAGGTGATTCAGACCGAACTGAATCTGGCTGATTTGGATACGGTTGAAAAGCGTATCCAGCGTTCAACGAAACTGGCTAAGGGTGGCGATAAGCAGATGCAGGCGGAGGTTGAGCTGCTCGACAAGATTCGAACCGCCCTGAATGATGGGCGCCCGGCCCGCTCGGTTGATCTCGATGCTGGTCAGAAACTGATTATGCGCGGTTTGCATCTGATCACGGCAAAGCCTGTCCTCTATGTTGCCAATGTCACTGAAGATGATCTGGCTGGTGAACATCCTTATGTCCAGAAAGTCACAGACTATGCCGTTGCTGAGGGCGCTGAGATCGTCACCATCTGTGGTAAAATTGAAGCTGAAATTTCTGAACTCGAAGCCGATGAGAAGTCTGAGTTTCTCGCTGAACTTGGGTTGAGTGAGGCCGGATTGGATCGGATGATACACGCAGGATATCGCCTCCTTGGTCTGATCACCTATTTTACGGCTGGCGTCAAAGAAGTTCGAGCCTGGACGGTCAGAGATGGGGCCAAGGCACCGGAAGCTGCGGGAGTCATTCATACCGATTTTGAAAAAGGTTTTATCCGGGCCGAAGTCATTGCCTATCAGGATTTTATTGACTGCAAGGGCGAGGCAGGTGCAAAACAGAAGGGGCTGATGCGGCTTGAAGGGAAAGAGTATCCTGTTATTGATGGCGACGTGATGCATTTCCGCTTCAACGTATAGTCCTCGTCCAAATCACCAGTTCCCAGGGCCGCCACTTGCTCACTGCGAGTTGGCGGTTTTTTTTTATTTTATTTATTATTTGCTGATTCACATGAAAGGTAGTAACTTTTTGGTATAGTTGTACTGTCTTACTCTCATTATGTTGTCATTTGGAAGGATTCCGCAGTTGATATTGTCAAAAAAAATCAACAGGAATAAGGCGTTAGGCGTTTTCTCTACTTTATCTGGAACCGCTTTAGCCGTTATTGAAGGAGCTTTGGAGAACTGCCCTCGCATAACAATATGTGAATATTTACAGCCGGAAACTAAAATATCCGAATATGTAAATATCCATGCCCTGCGAAAATCTGTCTGTGTCGACGTCTTGCCTTTCAGCGATTACAGCCTCTTAAAAGTTGACCTTCAGGGGGTGAGTGATGATGAAAAACGTGAAGCTGCTCGATGGCAAATTCGCGAACTCATCGATTATCCTGCCGAAGATGCAGTCCTCGATATCGTTGATGTTCCAATTGTTGGCGAAGAAGCGAAGACTCGAACCTTTGTTGTTGCCGCACCGATGACTGCACTTAAACTGCGGGCGAGTGAGCTTGTAGCTGCAGATCTCCATCTCGATGCGATTGATATTCCAGAACTAGCATTACGTAACTTGCTCGAACTCTATCAAGATGAGCCTAGAGGACATTGTTTACTCTGGCTTAGAGAGAAGAGTGGTTTGTTGATAATTTGTCGCGGAGAGACCTTCTTTTTCTCACGTACAATCAATGTAGGGATGGAACATTTCAAGTCGGCAGATATGACCGGGGGTGATGGTCTTCTGTCAGAGAACACACAATCATTACTTGATGGAATTGTTTTGGAAGTCCAGCGTTCGTTTGATTACTGCGAAAGTAATTTCCGCTTGCCCCCCGTTCCCACTGCTGTCTCATAGTTCTAAATGAGAGCTAACTGTCTGATTTCTTGTTTAAATTTACGATCCGGTGGTCGAAACAGACTCATCAAATCGCGTCGCTCGAACAAATTGAGCTGCAATATTCGCAA
>Ga0316202_10000533_pt1 | contig 39952 bp, 37 predicted proteins | sample 3monrhotite_MG_FD_204934 | JGI IMG/M metagenome (GOLD analysis project Ga0316202, IMG submission 204934) | Microbial mat bacterial communities from mineral coupon in-situ incubated in ocean water Damariscotta River, Maine, United States -... | ecosystem: Environmental > Aquatic > Marine >...
GGAAAAGGTGCTCAGGTTGTGTTTGGTGTTGCGGATGTCCGAAACGCGGCTCGAGGGCATGGGGCCAGCCCAGGTATTTCCTAGCCCGATAATAAAAATCACTGTCCATTGAATGGCAAACACTGTCGGCCAGTAGCGCTTCATATTGTTCCCTCAATTTTTTTGCTACATCACCCAAAAAAATAGTACTGAGTACTTTTGCCGCGACAGCCATCTCCTACATTCATCATTGCCAAACAACGAAAAATTGAGACTCAACCACTATAGACCGGAAAGTCGTTTTGGTTATAACTGCAAATATATCGCTATGCAACTGACTATTTATGACGCAATACGAGTCAACGCCATCAGCAAAAAATCAGGTCGTGCAGCGAAAACGTGGTAATTTACCAACGGGCAAAAACCGGTGCGGTAGCACCATTCTGTTTAGCACATCCTTGCAGAGAGGGAGTCGTCCGTGGGCGACACTGACCTCGCAACGGAATTTCCCGTGCGAGGTCAGTGTGGAAAATACGCAGAACAGGCCGTAGAGTCAATACCTAAAAGTATTTAGCCATCAGAAAAACATCAAGGTTGAACCATGAAAAGCATGTCCAGAACCGGGGTTTTCAGGGGTTTTTCGGCCTCACGAGTGAGCATGCCTGTTTGGGTATCCAGTGAAAGCGTCAACCATTTTTTTCCATCATCCGCCAAAACTACGAGCCTGCTATCGACAGAGTTCCATTGCAAACTCCCAGGTTTAAACGGTAATTTCAATGTTTCACCAATATCGGACAACGCTCCCTGTGCTGTTTCGATACGAAATACGCTAATATCAGTGGAGTCATGGTTGGCCACAAATAACCACTGACCATTGGGGTGCACCAGTAGTGATCGCGGTTTCTGGCCCGCCTTAAACGGCGAACCCGGTAAACCCGACAGAGCACCTGTTTGATGGTGAATTCGATACGCAGAAACGTCATTGGAACCCGCATTAGCCACATAGGCGTAGCGACCCGTGGGGTCAATCTCGATGCCTGCCGGCGCCTTGCCGGTGGCAAAAGGTGAGCCATAATAAACGGTCTCAAAGACCAGTGGTGTGACATTGGAGCGATAACGGTACACCGAAATCGTATTGTCACCTGCATTGACGACGTAGGCATAACGTGCCGCTGGGTCAAGTCGGATAGATGTCGGCTGTTTGCCAGTATTAAATGGCGAACCTTTTACCGGCTTAGGCTGACCACTTTTTTCATCAATGTAATACACCGACATCGTGTTATCACCAGCATTGGTGACATAGGCATACCAACCATTGCGGTCAATAGCCACATCGCTGGGTCCCTTCCCGGTCGCCACTTGTTCGTTACTGACAGACTCCATGTTTCCGCTTTTATTCAAATTCAGAGCCATGAGTGAATCTGAAGCACTATCTATGACATAGACCAAATGTTGCTTGGGGCCAACGGCCAACGCGCTCACTCCCCCCGCTATCAACTGTGACCGCATAGCCGACAGATCGCTGCCACTCGTCCAACCCAAACCATTTTTTCCCAACGCAGCAAAAGCCTGTGCACGCGCAGGCACCGCCTTTTCGCCCTCAGCAAGCACAAAAGACCAGGGGCCTGAACGCGTCTTCACCACTTCACGCACGGTCAAAGCTCCCGTATTGGTGCTCACATCCAGTTGTACAACATCATTGGAATCCCAGTTAATAGCATAGGCACGTTGCCCCGTGTCATTGAACACAATCTCTGCCGGCCCCTGACCACCAGTCTCATAGGGTGAGCCTGACGTTTGAGTCAGTCGCCCAGTCTTCGAATCCAGCTCGAGCACTTCAATAACGCTATCCCGGCCACGTATTGCATAAACAAATCGGCCATTCGGATGCAACGCAATGCTATGAGGATTGAACCCGGCAAAAAATGGACTGCCCTCCACCTCCTTCAACTGACCCGAATCTGAGTTAATGCGAAATACACTGATAGTTCCACCGGCCAAATTTGACACCAGTACAAATCGTCCTTGCGCTTCCATCAGCATATGATAAGGCACGGCCCCAGCCGTTGCCGGAACGTCCTCGCTCAAATACCGGTAATCATATTCGCCAATCTCCCCGACTGGGATTGGGAAACCGGGCAAGGAACTCAACTCACCTGTTTGAGCATCCACTTTAAAAGCAGAGATTGTGCTAACGTAAGAATTCAGTGCATAAAGAAAATGCCCGGCCGGTGTAAGCGCTACCGCGCGGGTACGTTCCTGGGCCGGATATGGTGAACCCGGTAAAACACTCACTGCCCCCGTCACCGGATCAAAAGCATAGGCCCCTACACCGCTGAAACGTAACGCAATATAGAAAAAACGACCCGTTGGATGAAAGGTAATATTGAATGGGCCTGCACCTTTTACGTCGAAAGGAGAACCCGCTACTGGAGTCAATGCACCGTTCTGATGATCAATGCGATACACAAATAAGCGATTAATGGACTGCGAAAGAGCCAACAGGTAACGCCCGGAAGGGTCAATCACGGCCTCCGGCGGATTTTTTCCCAGCGGTGAATAATCAATAAAACGCAGTTGTCCGGAATCAGGGTCCACCGCATAACGTGCCAGACTGGAATCCAGGTCATTAGTGGAATACGCGAAACGTGGGCCTTCAGCGGCCAATACTGGTACAACTAACCAGTACAGCAGTAAGCTGAACAATATTTTCATGATCAATAATTTTTTGCCCGTAGACACACTGCAAAGGTAGGACAACATACTCAAACCACGACATTAAAGCTAAAACAGTAAAAACGTCAAACCAAATCTGCAGTAAGGCTCAGGGCACATTGTTGCAGGCCTCTGACCCTCCTCCTCCACCGCCACCCATACCACCCATACCACCCCCACCAATCATCCAATCCACTCCGACAGTTCCATTGCCGCTAACACCAATGGAACCGCAACTATTTGCGTTCCAGTTACCACTTTGCGCGAAACTATATACTTTCAGCACCGCACGATTGTAATAGGGGCCCTGTACATAACTATTGATAGTATTGTTACGCACCTCGTTGCTGGAGCCCGCCGGGAAACCAGCCTCTTCGCCCACATCATTGAGATTAACCAGGAAATTCTTGTTTTTCCAACCATGCGGCACAGCCACATGGCATAGATTACAGCGGAAATTGGTCACACGGGAAGCATGCAGGGTATGGAAATTACCGCCGCCGCCCATGCCACCCATACCAAGGCACATACATCCCATGCCGGAAAACCCGCTGGCCTGCGACGTGCCTGTGGGACTCGCATACTGCTCATACCGGTGACACTTGAAACACAAGTGATTGGTAGCGTCATTACCATTATCGGCATCTCCGGTACCGGGTCGACCAGTAAAGTCATTTTGTGGCGAACCGGGTGCATTACCGCTCCAATCACCTTTAAGCAGGAAGTAATTGGTCGAACCATGGGGGCCCCATACCGGACCGTTTTCCTGGCCTGGGTCGGGATCAGCAGTACCTGGCGGAGTATTCGAACCATGACAGTCAGAGCAATACATAGTTTGGGTACCCACGGCATTGTTAAAGGGGTTAATCCAATTGTTCTGATTGGTAGCGCGTGCGGAAGGAGTGCGCCCAGTAGGTTGCATGACCGGATGCCAGCCTCGATGGTTATTGGTATTCCAGGTAAAGCCACTATTATTACCCGCGCCGCCATCGGTACCCACACTACGAGGCTCACCGGCATGCGAGGCTGGCGAATTATATTCCCGAGCCTGATTGGTATATCGGGTCATGCCATTGACGCCCGATGGCGTGGTAGCCGAACTGACGCCTAGCAGCGGTGGCTCATCGTAACCATAATTCGAATGACACTTCAGGCAAATCTGATATTCGCGGGTTACATAAGGCTCGGTAAGCGCTGTGGAGCCACTAGCACCCGGGTCACCTCGTTTGACAGTAAAATTAACGGGCTCAACATGAAAGTTATTGGAGGTATAGACAGGCTCCACACCCCACATGCCGCGCAGCACACCAGAGGCGATGTTAGTGTGCGGGTTGGCATTATCGTGATTGTGAGTGCCTGCTGCGTCCAGCACACCACCAAGATTATCCTGATTAAACTGCCGCCGCCTGGTAACGCGATGCGGATTATGGCAATCCGTACATTCCACATGGCGATTGGTGAGTGACCCCCCCATACTGATTTTGCCCAGATTGGCGCGAGACTCAATAAAATCCTTGCCGCGCTGATCCAGTTCCTGAGTATCTAAACCAGTACTACCGATGTCATGCACTTCCATACCTGCCGCCTGCTCCGAGCTACGAATCGGCATATGAATAGGCATATTGAAATCCACTTTAATATCCGGTACTTCTGTGCCCATACCCTGCGAAGTGAGCGTGCCGCCATCACTGGAGTGACAAGCAAAACAGGTCTCTTCCACAGAATAATTGCCGTTACCCGCCTTAATTGTGTAGCCGCTAGCCGAAGTCAACGTACTACCGTCCGTGCCTCCACGTAACAAACGACGTGAACCCTGTACTGTGTGCGTATCATGACAGGCCAAGCAGGCCGTCTGCCACACCGCAGTACCCTGTGCAAATTCGCGCACGTCGGCAGCAGCATTGGTGTAGATCTCGTTAGCCACATTCGGCTGGGCATGCGCCGACCCCTCCCAGCCCGCCTTGGTGTGACATGCCAGACAAATAATGTCCGTTGCCGGCAAAAAATTATCGGAGCCATCAGGCTGGGCTTTTTGCAGACGATTCAGCCGTAAAAACTTGATGTTTTCGTCCGTAGTATCGCGAATATGAGGATCGTGGCAACTGATACATTGCACCTGACCATTGTCGGGAGTTGGTGCATTGCCCACGGCAGGTTGTAAATGAACATCTTGGAGTTGTGGGCGCGGGCTAAGACCACGTACACGAATCGGATCCTCCGTCGGATTACGCATTTCACCATCGGCATTGAACAATGCTTGGTTATAGGTCAACGAGATAGGGTGATCATTGCTCAGATCGTTACCTAGAAAACGAGTGTAGCCTGTATTATTGCCCTCACCCGGTGCCATCACTCCACCACTGCCAGTACCGGTCATACTGATGTCCGTTGACTGAAACCCACCACTGCCACTGCTATTTCGCACGCTGCCAATAGCAATACTGCCATCGTGACAGGAAAGACATAATTTTGATGCTCCATTGGGTTGCTCAATCGAGGAATCAATAGAGCTTGAACTATAAACGGTATATGAGGCGCTCGGCGGAATCGTGCGATTCCAGAGTGGGCCTTCAGACTGGTTAGCGCCATGTGGAGTGTGGCAAAAAACGCAGATTTTTGCCTCTTCTGTCGCTTTCACCGTGCGGGTATCACCGTTCCCCTGGATATTTGGCGTCACAAGATCCGAAAAATTGTGCTTGGTGTTACGAATATCAGAAATGCGGGCGGCTGATGCGGATGATGCCCATACCACTGAAGACATGAACACCAATATGCTCGCAATCACAACTTCTTTGTTTCGCATATCCGCTCCTAGCACTTCAGATCTTTAGCTTATCGGTTCCTGTCATCCTTTTCTTTAGTTCCTGATATCCTTATCGATTCCTTGCGTATCAATGTCGCCACATATGTCCTATTTTTCCTGCCTGTCTGTAGAAACCCCATTCGTTGGTTTCACAGCAAAAACACCACCTTGTTCCTGCCCCGAAAGATATTGGAACACAACCACTCGCCCGTTATACATATCTGCAACATAAATACGGTTTTGCTGATCAGACCAAACTCCCGCAGGTAAATAGAATTTCCCGATACCAGAACCGGTACCACCAATGGGCAGCAAAAACCGAGCGTTTCGATCATATACTAGCAAATAATCATGGAATGATTCAATAATATAAACATTCCCCAGATTATCTGCTGTTACCCCTTTCGGTCGCACTAGATTGCCTAAATACAACCCCCTCGAGCCAATAGCACGAAGAAACTTTCCTTTTGAATCAAAAATTTGCACTCTGGCATTAAAAGTATCGGTAACATATAGCTGGTCGCCCACAAAACTAACATGCGTCGGTGCATTAAATTCGCCTTGCTGGGTGCCGAGTTGGCCAATCACTTGTACCAGTTTGCCCGCATCGGAATACACCTTAATGTTGTGCTCTCCCGTATCAGCCACAAAAACACGGCCTGTTTTGACATCAATCGCCAGCCCTGTGGGACGCTCCAGGTCTTCAAAACCAAATGTCCCTTTCGGGTTGCCCTCACCATCCAGGCGAATCACTTGACGCAGTTCAGAATCAGCCACCAGAATATCGCCATTTTTTGCCGTTGCAACACCCACTGGTGACACAAAATTGAAATCTTCGGTCGCCCCCCACCAAACATCCATCTTGCCGAGCTTTTGATCAAACACGAACAGAGCCTGTCGACCAGCATCTGTGACAATAACACGCCCTGCCGCATCAACAGTGCCGCTTTGCGGGCGCAGCAAATTACGCACATTATCTGGCCCGTCACCCAAGCCTACCAAAGCTTTAAAAAACCGCCCGATAGCCGCACCAGCACCACCGTCATCCACAGCCAAGAGGTTGCTTTCTCCCACCAATTGACCAACATAGCGAAAACGAGGCTCATCCGGCAAGGGGGGCCAAACTTTCTCCTCAACGGGTTTATCGTAACGCAACAGGTAGCGCGTTTCACCACAACCTGTTAGCAGCAACACCGCGAACAACAAAAAGGAAACAAAAAAACTCACCCGCATGCTATCAACCTCCTGGAATAACTGGCAACGCTGCAGAAGGATTAATGCGAAGCACTTGTACACGCCGGTTGAGGCTATCGGCAACATACAGCAGATTATCATTTACCCATAAACCGGTAATCAAACGAAAACGCCCTGGCGCCGAACCACTGGCGCCAAAAGTCATGATCAACTGACCATCTTGGTAAACCAGAATGTTATTGCTGGAGCGATCGGCAATAAATGCACGTTGATCTTTATCTACCGCAATAGCACTAGGGTATAACAATTCCGACTCGCCAAACGAATAATGGTAGTTGCCCTGCCAGTCGATGACTTGCACTGGTAATTCCAGCCGATCTAGCATGTATAAACCATCGGCGCCACTAGTCATAAAAGTTATTGCTCGAAAACGGCCTGGGCCTGTACCACGCTGACCGATAGCATTAATCGCTTTACCCATATTATTAAACACCACTATATGACTGAACGAACCGTCCGCCACCAACACGTCGCCGGTTTCTTCGTTCACTATTACATCTATGGGACGCGACAGATTAGCTGAATCCTGAAAGGTGGTAAGCAATTCACCGTGCTCGCTAAAATGCAACACCTGCCGACCAATAGAATCCACAATATAAAATGAGCGATCCTTAGCGACATAAATATTACCGGGATCACCTCGGAAATGCGTAGCAATTTCCCCGAGAGGTTCGATCTCATTGGTAATCAGGTCATATTTATAAACAATCTTTGGATCAGCATCGACAATGTACAACATGCCGTCCACGCCACCAACAGCAACGGGGTTTTGCAGTTTGATTTCATCAGCTTCACCAATAAGCAATCGACCAAACTGTCCGGAAAAGCCTTTATAAGATCGACGGCCACCACGAATGATGGATTCGGCAGAAAGCAGCTTTGCGCCCACTTTCTGTGAAAGCCCGGTATCACGTCCAGGCTTGGAGGTCTCTGTCAGCTCATCGCCTTCAAGAGCAAATTTTTCCATTTCTACAACACTGCACGCCGCCAGGGTGCCTGCCAGCATCAAAAAGAGAAATATGCGCAGTGCAAAGAAATTAACGTAACCCGACATTTTCACGGGCTACGCTGTGACAGCGATTACATTGCAATGGCGGAAAAGCCACCTTACCGTGACAAACACCACAAAATTCGCCCTCGATAATTGACGCCATGGTAACAAAATTGCCCCCCCGTTGTGGCAGGAAAATACCTGGATGACAATTCTTACAAGTGAGCCACTGAGTATGCGGCAAATGTGGGAAACGTACATAGGGCATGGACGCAGTGTTTTTGAAGATAACATCAAAATCCACTGAATGCATTTTTTCCGTACCAGTCAACCCCGTACGCGGTGCAATCAGCCCATCATTTAAAGTTTCCACCCAATTGATAACACCACGTGCATCTCGAGGAAAATCCTTCATGGCCTCTGCAGGTGCCTGTAACGTATTGGTTGCAGCATTGTCCGGATCATGAATCCCATCTTCGGATACTGGCATCACGTCACCATGTAACTGGTAATGCCCTCCTCCCTCTTCTGCATGCACATTCGCCGAAATAACTGTGCCACCAACAAGTAATGCCACGCACAATACTAAATACCGAACCTGTTTTATTAATTCTGAATTACGCATCGCCCTACTACTTTTCAATAATGATGACAACGTTACAACCCAAGCTCTGCAAATGATCGTACGTGCAGAGTTCAAGTCTAAATTAAGGCCCGAGCCGTTTATTGCGACACGCCCACCATGCGCAAAGCCCGCCGCACTGTTTTAGTCGCTTGTAAAAGCATTGCAATTGCCATGGGGTAATCACCAGCATCAGCTTTAGCAACAGCTTCATCACGACGACTACGCGCCTTACTTAAGAAACTTTCCATCAATTTAATCGCTCCTGGAGCGGGTTTTTTAGCCTCAATGGCGACGGGTATCAGCTCCTCATAACCCACAAAACGCATCAGTTCATACTCGTATTCATCTTCTGCCGTGTCAAACTTCAAGTCATACACAATCGTTTTGGAGTCCAGAATTTTGTGCAACGCACCGGTAATTGTGGTACGTGCCCGCTGTAACAATTTATTGGCACTCACATAATCTTTCTTTTCCGCCAAACTCTTTGCTTGTGCCAAGGTAGCCGCCAGTTTTTTCTCATCCAGCTTGATATCACCGGCTCCACCATCACTTTTTTCCATACGCTTAATATTATCGCGATAAGATTTTTGGTAATCCTGTATTTCCGCCAATGTAGTTTTATAGTTCTCTGCCTGCTGTGAGACCTCTTCAACACCCGGCACCAAGCGTGCTGCTTCACTTAGCATTTTCAATGACTGATCAGCCAAAGCTAGCGCTTCTGGCAATGCCCCCGCCAAAGATTGCTCTCGCCCCTCATCTAATTTTTTCTTTGCTACGGCAACCAGTTGCTTAGCTTCATTGCTTTCGCTGGCCAATACACGCTGCGTACCTTGCGCACCAAGCATCATTTCCGCAAACATCAACTTTTGCTTAACCTTGGACAGCGTGACTGTCTCTGCTCTTGTGGACACGACTCCGCCCGCTGCTTCGGCCGCAGCTGTCTGCTGTTTGATATCAATTTTCTGCCCTTTATCAACAACGTGTACTACTCCCCCCATATAGGGGTGATTGCGACAAGCGTAAAACAATTGATCCGGCGTTTCTTTATCTGCTTTAAGCGTCATTTTGCCTTTGTAGGTGTATGCCCCTTCCACACCGGCCGCGAAGGGTGCGCCACCCCAACCAACCGCTTTTGTCGACAGATATACATCATGCTTTTGATCGGTGGCAATTTCAAAAGTGTAGCTCTCCCCTCGTTCAACTATAAGCTCTTTGCCCGAAACACCATCCACCAAAAATCCCATAGCATGCCCCTTACCATAAGCGGGATGGCTGGTTTTTTTGGGGCCAACAGTCACCACAAAATGATTTGGACCTGAGGAAATGGGCACTGTCTTTTTTTCTACCCCAGATGCAAGCTTTGACAACTCAGTCTTACCCTGTGTTGCTGAGGCAGCAACCTGCTCTCTGATGTCAGAAACGCCAGCCGCTGACTTTACTTCTCTCAGCGAATTTTCTTTGCTTTTGCTCAAAACTTTTGCGGCAGGAATGGGCTCCATCGTACTCACAGGTTCTCCCTCTTGTTCCTGCGGCATAACCTCTACCAGTGATTTTGGCTTATCCTCAACAACTGCCTTCTGAACTGCCTCCACATCCTCACTTTTTTTTGCTGCTGTTAACGCTATCGCATCAACAACAGCATCTTTCTCAGGTTTGACCGCTTGACCACCGCAAGCGGCTAAACTCAACACTGCTGCCATACAGAAAAACAACATGGTTCTAGCGCAGAGCTTTGACATTTGACCCGTCCTCAAAAACACAACTAAAATTTGGTAAACCCATTGGCACTAATGAAGCAATACAAAACACTAAAATGCGGCACAGAAATTTATCTGCACCGCATTCCGGTTTTATAACATTAACCCCATCAGTGATTATTCACTGCAACAAAACCTATCGCCATGGATTCGTCAGGCTGGCTTCACTCTTCGGAGGCTGCCAGTCGGCCGGCTTCGGCTTGGAATGACACTTGGTACACGATTTCGTGGTAACCGGGAAAGATACCTTGCCATGACACACTCCACACTTCTGCCCCAGCAAGATTGCCGACATGCTCATCACATTAGCTTTACGTTGCGGGATGAAGATTTTCGGGTGGCAATTGGAGCAATGCAACCATTGGGTGTGTGGCTTATGCGGGAACACCACATCAGGCATCGACGCCTTTACTTCACGAACGATGTCCAAATCCATTACCAATGGTTCCACGGTAGGGTCGGAAAGATCGTAACGTGGTTTCAACAGACCATCATCCAGTGACTTCACCCAGTCCACATAATTACCAAACTCGGAGGTAGGCAAACCATCGTAAGCAATTAATGGCGGCTGCAATACATGCGTACCATCATTCGCAGAATCATGAATACCGTCTTCAGACGGCGCTGCGTTACGCTGAGTCTCTTTTTTCAACAATCGATTAAAAAGATTCGCCCCACTCACATTACCCTTGGCCGACTTCACTTCCTTTAAAGGCGCTTGAGCTGCCTGAGCATTAAAACCAATGATCAGCAAAGCCGTCATCGCCAGTACGCTCAAGAAGAAGTATTTTGTTTTCATTTTATTATCCCTCCTCTTACGTCGTTATTTAGCTGGCTTGTCCAGAGACTTATACGTCGGCGCAACCAATCGCTGCACAGTACTACCGTGAATTTGCGTTGGCATACCAGGCACCCCTGAGTGGCACATGCCACAGTTTTCAACCGACCAGGAAATCTCACCGTTATGGCACGCTCCGCAAAACTTGCCGTCAATGATCTTCGCCATGGTTATCTTATTACCGCCGGCTTTGAATTTAAAACCAAGATCCGCATGGCAAACCTTGCAACGGAAACGAATGCGGTGATACCAGTGCGGAAAGACTACCGGACGCATGCCCGCTGCATCAGCATAATTGTTGATAACTACATCAGCATATTCAGCCTGCGCCGCCTGTGGCAACATCAAGACTGCAAACATACTTAACAAGCCGGTCATCGCTGACTTGAACATAGAGCCTCCCTCCATAAATTCATCGAAAAACCAAAAAACGCGCCGAATGTGATTCTTATTATCTCACGCGCAGCGCACATACTACCCTACATTAAAAAGTACGGGTAGCCTGAAAATTCATTGATTTTGTAATATTCCCACCTGCGCTCTCCGACGCCCTAAAGCCCAACGAGGTTGACAGCGAACCTAAACGATAGCTAAATGTTCCCTGCCAACGCAAAGTTGATGTAGGCGTAACACTGCCAATCTGCTTTCCGCCCTGCAAACTGGAGGTAAAAAGAAGATTATAAATCCCAAATGGGCGATTATTACGATACGACACCCCCCCAGAAAGATTCCGCGATGAACTTTCCGCTTCATCGCCCGCAGCGTCCTTTGTCTCACTTTGAGTCATCTGGTAATTGGCATTACCCGACATACTACTGAGACGACCAAGGGTAATGTCGGTATTGTAATTCAAGCTGAAACTATCAAACACACTCTCCGTATCGCCAAAACTCCGAGAGTCATTGAAACGACCACTCACATATGTTGAGCCTCGACCGCCACGCGAACTCCAGCTAAGACCTGCCCCCTGATTCAAGCTTCTGGCTACGCTGTCAACTTCGCTATTTTTGCTGCCGGACACAGACTGCGAAAAAGTCGCCGCCAGAGAACTCGCCCGGCTCATCGCCCACGATTTACTCAGGTTATGACCAATACCCGAGGAAACGTTTTGGCGATCCGCAGAATCAGTATCAGTAGAAGCAACACCAGCTATTTCTGTTTGTGTTGTTACGTTCGACGCAGAGCCACTCCATTGCCAAGCATACGAATACCCGCCCCACTGTCTATGCGCGCCAGTGTACGACAGACTCATCGTCTGTGTTGTCGACAACGTTTGAGTATTCTCGTTATCAGACGTACTTAAGGATACGCCCGCATTCATATTTAACGAACGGGAAATCCGATACCCTAACCCCAAGTTTGTGCTAAGACCTCGGGAAACTGTTGTCGCCGACACTCCCTCGCTCTTGGATTCACTTAGCCGCACACCACCTGATACCCGGACCGCACGATACTCTGGTCGCCAGAAAAATGAACTAAATGCTTGAAAATCAGTGGATATGCTACTACGCCCACCAGGGTCAGATTCCACATATGACGCCAAGCTATTCACACCCAGCTCTGCACTCGGCGTATAGACATGAGCAAGCGACACCACGTCCACGCTTGACTCATCCACACCTTGTGATTGCGTACTCGTATGAGCTATGTTTGCAGTTAAAATTTGCTGCGAAATGCGCAACTGATAATCTAGGCCATAAACCGTACTGTCTGAGTCAAAAAAATCTCCATCATACTCCGTGTAATTATACCAACCGTTATACATCTGATTATATGCCCTAGGGCGATAACTCTGACGCAAGGTCCATCGTGTCACACGAAAGCTGGTGCTACCGGAAATTTGAGATATATCCTGAAACTGCTGAGAACGACTATCTGTTCTGGAGTAGATCAAAGAAAAAGGAAAGCGGCTCCGAGGAAATAGCCCCATTGAAAAGCTACCCGTACCTACCGTTCCCTCTGTACTACTCGATGTAGAATTGGTGCTCGACAAACCAACATTCAGGGCTAGAGAAGTGGTAGCGAACCAGGGCCTCCAGACATACCCAGACGCGCCCAAGCCAAACAATAAACTGGTCGCCTCAGACTGGCTGCCCGCATTTTCAATGTAATTATAACTATAGGCAACTTGTCCAGAATACGCCAAAGGCACTAAACCCCCAAAGGAGGCATGCGCCTCCGATAGCATAGAAAACCCTAAAACAACAGCTAACCAAGCCTGTCGCCGAAAAATAATGCCACTCGACACCATATAAATCTGATTCGCACTAAACGCAGATAATAAATAAGTCTTCACCACCACCTGCATTCAATCCACGAAACCCCCTCGCTTATAGTTCAGACAACACACGCGCCAAAAATATTTTGGCGCGTGTGTTAAGTTTTATCCACAAGCGGTACCCCGGCACTCCATACTTGTGCTTATTATTTATCATCCAGCAGTATATGTTAGCCGTCAGACAGGCGCAAACTGGCCGGCAACGTTAACAGTTGATGGCGCCCTCAGCGCCAAGGAGCATCGTTAATCGTAACTTTTGCACCAGCATGCAAGCGCGCTAAAAACGCTTTCCATGCTTCCTCTCCTTTCTCTCGCTGATACAATTTTTGCGCTCGTTCTTTCACCGACTCGAAAGTATTCAATGTGGGAGACGTGCGCTCTACCAGACGAAATATCGACACACCTTCCAATAGCACCACTGGAGCAGAAACCTCACCGGGCTCCATAATCGCTAATACTTTTTCGGCATTTTCTCCCAACATTCCCAAATGCACAAAACCCATATCACCACCATTCTCGGCAGACTTGTCACTGGAGTGAATTCTGGCTAGCTCCGCAAAATCTGCACCCCCATTAATTCGCTCAACGATCGAGGCAGCTTCATCACTTGCCTGTTTCCAAACATCTGACGATGAGGAAGGATCCACTCGCAATAAAATCAATGAAACCCGATTGCGCACTGGGGTCGTGAATAAAGCGTTGTTCTCCGCATAATATTTTCTCAGCTCACTTTCAGCAGGCACTTTCATCGACATCACAGAAAGCTTCATCAGCTTGGCCAAACTATCATCGTTTAGTTTTTCCCGCAGTTCAGACAACACTTTGTCACGTGCCGCAGCCCATTCAGGGTCATCCTGAAATTTTGCATCAAAGGCTCTCACGTTGACCTCAACCTCATCAGCATCAGGTTTTAACTTGCGACGTTTGGCTTCTTGAACCAACAATTCTCTTTCAATAAGCTCATCGGCAACATCCTTACGGAACTCCTTTGCTTCTTCCTCCTCAACCCTGCCGTGATAAAAACGTTCCCTGACCCCCCTGCGTAATGCGGCAACATATTGCCCCATAGACACCTTCTGCCCATTCACAATGGCAATATAATCCAACGTCTGTGGCTTTTTTTCCTGTTCTTCTACCTCCTTCTCTTTCGGACTTACAGCCTGTTGCGGCGCAGCAAAAATTTCGCCCACCCAGAAGAAAACCCCACACCAGAGCACCAGCAATACTACACGCGTCATAAACATTCTTTTTCATCCTATCTTCTATGCAAAATAATTCAACAAGCGCATGACAACGTTCCTTCCAGCATCCCATAAAAAAAAGCTGGCAGCCCAGACGTCACCGCCAGGCTGCCAGCCCACTTACTAGACCAGAAACTGGATCAGCTTATTTGGTATGACACACCAAACAAACACGACTACCTGCATTGGACATATCAGCACCTGCGGGAGCTGCACCTCCCCCCAAGTCGACTTGACCATCCATACGCAGGAAGGTTGTAGTCTCAAAGTGCGGATCATGGCAGGAACCACATTCCACAAACGGTTCATCTTCACCAGCAAAAGTGGCACCATTCAAGGTTGTTCGCATCCCCGTGGAAGTATCACGTGTGTACAGCTTGAAATCCCACTTATCGAATGTCGCACTCGCTGACTCAGTTGGAGCAACAGCAGCCATATAAGTGTTATCCACATACCAGCGTGCTCCAGTACCAATCTGAACTGCTGGCGCAAAGTCTTGGTCACGAGTCACCGCCAAAGTACCAGCAAAATGGTTGCCGGTTGGACTCGATGCAGAATAACCACCACCTCCATATTGCACACTTATCGGATGATCATTGGTCAAATCAGTGCCAATCGCCCAGATGTTGCTACCACCTGTATCCACAGAATCAATAAATCGACCCGTGGCTAGGTCCAAGGTCGAGTCGGCGCTAGTCCAACTCCAACCCAAACCATCCACACCACCGCCATCCGCAGCATAACCACCGGACCCTGGGGCATTAATGATGTTATCAATAGCTTGCGTACCATCATGGCAAGTCAGACATGCAAGTGATACAGAACCTACATCACCCACAGCAGCATCCAACGTGGAAGTACCTAACTGATCATAAACAGTAAATGTTGCTGTGGTCAGTTGCTTATTCCACAAGGGAACAGGCGCATTGGTGTCGCCACCATGAGGCGTATGACAGAAGATACAAATTTCAGCAGTATCAGCAGCACCGGCAACATTAGGACCCAGCCCCGCCGACCCCATATTATGACGCGTATTGACAATTGACCCTGCTACGCTGGCAAATGCTCCACTAGCTGCTAGCGTCGCCCCCAATATTACTGCTGTCGCTACCGACGTTTTTACAAAATGTTTCATCATGAAACCCCCATATGGTCTCGTGCACGAGAATTAATAAATATATTTTCCTTACTGCTTACCCAAAACGGGCTTACTCTGCTGCGTAAACCCGGAGCCTGCTACAGCACTCTGCGGGTGAACAAGCGACTCCCTCACTACAGACACTTTTTAGCATGCCTAACAATAAGATGTCAATCTTGACAACATTCCAAGCCAACGAACCAACAAACCATACCACTACTGTCAGAAGCTTCTCCAGAATGGAATAAGTTCCATAAAATCAACTAAATACACAAACAACAACCCTGGTTTTTATTCTTTTCACGCTATCGTACGCGCAAAATTACCTCATAATAATGTGACTCTGTTCACATAAACCCAGATTGACTATTGCACATACTTAATCTTATTCATGTACAACGGGTAGAATTATACTCACTATTACGTACTAAGAAAATATTTTATGAGCCTATATTTTCAACGACACATTACCGACTATCCCGTCGCTTGGCCACAATAGTCTCCATTTCCTGCTGACTCAACCGACGCAACACCTCAACCTTCTTAAAAATCTGGTCCACAATATAAACATGCTGCAACTCATCCACTGCTATACCTGCAGGCATCGCCAACTCTCCCGGCCGATCCAGGAGCTGTTTGCCACCAATTGCCAGCAATAACTCACCCTTGGGGTTAAACACCTGCACATTACGAAAGGCTGCATCCGAGACATAAATGTTGCCATCACCCCCTACTGCCAAACCTCGCGGTCGGGCAAAATCGCCAAAATTTCGACCCACTCTGCCCCAAGCCCGCTGAAACTGGCCGTCGGCCGAGAATACCTGCACCCGAAAGTTACCCGCATCCAACACGTAGACCGTACCATCTGGCGCAACCTCCACTTGAGTTGGCAGATTAAACTCTCCTTTTCCCCCTCCACGCTGACCAAACTCGAACAGCTTCGCACCCTCTGCGGAATACACTACCACCCGATGACGCCTGCTATCGATACCCCCCGCATCCATAACATAAACCTGCTTTCCATCCGGGGACAGCGCTACATCAACAGGACGATCCAAGTCTCCGAAATCACCAATATCCCTGAGATACATTCCAAAGGCATCGTAAACAATCACCTTTTTTGCGCTCGCATCGGCGATGTAAATCTGACTGTCCACACCAATTGCCACACCCAGCGGCTTGCCTAACAGACCTTTTTTACCTGCTCGTCCCAAAGGATACAGCTTCTGACGACGCAGATTGAAAATAAACCCTTGCCGTAACACCGTGTCTGTTACCACCACCACACCATCCTTGGCCGCCACACCAAACGGTTTGGCGAAAACACGGCCTCCACCCTCTTTTGCTCCCGTCAGCGCCTTAAGGAACCGGTCCTCCGTATTTTCCTTGCGGATACTTTCATCCGATACCAGCGTGGTTACATGCACAAAGCGCGGCGCGGCTGGCGGCTTGGGCCAATAGATTGACGGGCCATCTGGTTGTTGTGGAACTGATGCGCAACCTCCCAGCAACACCATTAACAGCCCACACAAACAACGTTCTGTTTTTCGTGAATTCATTTGCAAATGCGATACCATCCATATTAATACGACAATGAATGGTGGGCGAAAACGTTTCCCGCCGCAAGCCCCAGCGCAACGGTGGAGATAGAAACGAGGAAATAAAAAGTAGATTTTTATGCCTATAAAAAAACGGAGCCCGAAGACTCCGTCCAACAACCATCAAAAACGTTGTTATTATTTGCTGCTTTTTAAGACTTGAAGTCTTTACGCAGACCGACAGTCACCACGTTTTCCACGTCACTGGTATCACGATAACCTGCAAACACACGAGTGGTCTTAGACATTTTGTGGATTACACCCAAGGCCACGTAAGTAGTGTTATCCGCTGAGGTATCAGGATCAGTATCACCATACTGTAGAGCAAAGGTATTTTTACCCATCTTCATCTGGTAGCCCAGGAAAAGAACCGTAGGCTCAACTTTCGCACCACCTGCATCCTTCGCCTCAGTCATTTCGTACTGAGCCGAAATTTTGTGCGAACCAGACTTCCACTGACCACCGACTTTGGTAGCAGTATAGGCAGAGTCGTCGCCAGGAGCACCACCGCTGATACGATCACCAGCATCAAGATAAGCAACAAAGGCTTCCATACCACCCTGACTATATTTCAAATCGAACACCACCAAGCCGTCATCTTCAGAAGGCCCATAACCAATGGAAGCCGTCACAGGCCCCTTGGGAGAAGCATAAGCAATCAGATCATTCACAAAACTATTATGCCCCAAAGCACCACTTGTCATACCGCCGTTCCCACGAGCTTGCAGTGAAGTCGCGACAAAGGGATCGTATTTTACACCACCAGTGTATTTGTAAGGAGATTTCAGGCTACCCATCACGAAAGTACCAAAGCCACCGGTCAAACCTACCTGAGATACACGATTACCGGCAGCAGCACCACCCTGGGTAGTATCCACTTTCCACTCAAACTGGGCAATCGCCTTCAAACCGTTACCCAGGTCTTCGGAAGCCTTTACACCCAAACGGCCGCGAGATTGATCCTGAGTATCAACACCATCTTCTGCACCAAGAGCCGCTTCTTCAGCAGGAGTCAGACCAGAAGGGATATCTTCGGAATAACTTGCCACTTCCACCTGAGCATGACCATATACGAACGCATCCGCTGCCATGGACGCCGCTGGAACAACCAGGGCAGCACTAACTGCAACTGCTAATAACTTTTTATTCATGAGAGAGGGCTCTCCATTATAGTAATTTATGATTTAATTTTATCTAAAGCTGTCTTTATTGACGCCAATATTTATAGCACCTTTAGGCAAAAGCGCAACATTTTTCTATCACAAACTGTGATTTGGATAATATTTTGTTGCCAATCAACAACAAAATGGGGATGTCCTATGCTTTTTTGTGCGGTACGTGAAATTGAACGAGACGCAAGCCTCAGCGCTACACGACCAATAAATCATCTCCCCGGAAATCGAAAAGGCCCACTCAAAGTGAGTGGGCCTTTTTAATTGGCTGGGAGACTAGGATTCGAACCTAGATTAGAGGAGTCAGAGTCCTCTGTCCTGCCGTTAGACGATCTCCCAAAAGAACAGGGTGAAAGATACAAGATAAAAGGGGAAAATGACTATGCGAGATTTTAATCGCTAAACTCAGAAAGTGGCATATTTCGCACTCGTAGTCTCCTGCAGCATTGGAAGGCGCTAACTAACAAGGCCGAATGCGAAAGCTGAGCCCTGAAACTGTAATCTTTGTATGCATCTGCAATCGATAAATTTCGAGCGATAACCGACAACCACGCTTCCATATATCCAGGCTTTCAAAGGCATCCATGCCTCTTTTATCTGCCGTATTAACGTTTAGAAAATTGCGGACGTTTGCGTGCTTTGTGTAGGCCCACTTTTTTACGCTCGACTTCACGGGCATCACGGGTAACCAGCCCTGCACTACGCAGCGAGGGACGCAAAGTTTCGTCGTATTCCATCAACGCACGAGTGATGCCGTGGCGGATGGCACCGGCCTGACCATTGTTACCGCCGCCTTTGACCGTGATGTTAAAATCAAAATTTTCCAGCATATCGACCACGCCCAGCGGCTGACGCACCACCATGCGGGAGGTCTCACGGCCAAAGTATTCGTCTAATGCGCGCGAGTTAACGGTGATGCTACCGGAACCGGTTTTCATGAATACCCGCGCAGTAGAACTCTTGCGACGGCCTGTGCTGTAGTACTGTTTGTCTGCCATGATGATTTTGTCGTCTCGTTGAAGGCTGGGTAAAGGATTAGATATCCAGCGGCTTGGGCTGCTGGGCAGTGTGCTGATGCTCGGCACCGGCATACACTTTTAATTTACGAAACATTGCGCGACCCAATGGATTCTTAGGCAACATACCTTTCACTGCTGTCTCGATAATATATTCGGGCTTCTCTTTCACCAACTTTTCAAAGGTGGTGGTTTTCAGGCCGCCGACATAACCTGTGTAACGGTGATATTGTTTGGCTGCCGCTTTGTTCCCAGTGACGGCAACTTTCTCGGCATTAATCACCACGATGTAGTCACCCGTATCAACATGTGGGGTATATTCTGGCTTGTGCTTACCGCGCAAGCGACGGGCAATCTCGGTCGCCATACGGCCCAAGGTTTTGTCAGCCGCATCAATCACGTACCAGTCACGCTTGACCTCAGCAGGTTTCGCACTAAACGTTTTCATCTCAGGCACTACTCCAAAAAGATCTGTCTCGAAAAGGCGCGAAATGGTAAGGCGTTAACGCCCGACTGTCAAGCAACCACCACTGAAACAGCGCAATAATATGCTCATACGGGACGCGTATTTCCATCGAGCACAAAAAAAACGCGGCCCTGGAATCCCACATAGGGAATACAAAGGTCGCGTAAAAACCACTAGAAGGAAGATATTGATGTGAAAACGGCATGACAGGCAGAAGAACCAAAAAGTGGTCCACCCCTATCGCAATCGCACTTTTTCGCACATCACCTGAAACACACCAAATCTGTAATATTGCTGGTATTACTGGTCCGGCTCGCACCATACTCAATGCTAACAAGGCATTTAATATAAGGGTGCACGCTCCAAGATTCCCCATTATCAGCGAGGAATATGCCTATGCTAGGTCATAAGCTATTTTGAGTCAAGCAACAATAATACTTGGGCAATCTCCGTTCGCTCAGGTGCCATAAAACGACTGACATCAAAAATCTGCGTCACTTTATTTGTAATCGCGCAACCACTCGTCCGTGCAACAAATGCTCTTCAACAATGTCGTCGATATCTTCCCTGTCCACAAAGGTGTACCAGACATCATCGGGATACACCACAGCCACCGGCCCCAGTTCGCAGCGATTGAGGCAACCTGCCGAATTCACCCTCACGCAACCTTCCTTGCCTGCGATACCCAACTCTTTGGTGCGCTGTTTGGCATAATCGCGTAGCGCCTGTACGCCATGCTGCTGGCAACAGGCGCTGCCATCATCGCGTTGATTGGTGCAAAAAAAGATATGGCGTTGATAATAGGACATGCTGGCAGGGTAAAGGGTAAAAGGAAAAAATAAAAGGGGAGGCTGCACATTCCGCCCACCATGACACATGGCTACTCGAACAGCTTCATTGCACAATATTACAACGGTAAAAAAATAAGTACCGCCTTTTGCATTGGCATGTCGATAGTCAGACTATCCAACCTGTTCGATCACCATCCTGGATGTAAACACAGGGCGCACTCCACGCAACAACAATTGTTGCGTATGGAATACACCCTGCCTAATTAAGTATTGTCTGCTACGCGTCCACTAGGCCAAGTGGGCGCGAGAAACCAGCAAAGGACAGTCGGTCCCTCAAGTCACCGCCTGAAGTCGATGATTCTCTATCCCAGTAGACACCATATCTCTTGTAATAAGACTTATTATTGTAACTGCCAATGTGATAAGTCTCCCAGCTGCTGTTATAATCTATCATTGCTAACTCCCCCTTTTTAATTATAAATTTTCCTGCAAACGTAAACAGGTTTTCCAAGCTAGACTTTGTACGAGCTTATGGTAATCTTATTCACTGCTATCACCACACCCTCTCTCCAGCTCCGTTAATCTAGGCGAAAAATAACACTGTGCCATTGTAATAATTCACTTAATTAATGTGAATATTATCCAGTATCGCAAACAACCGGTATATTAAATTACAGCTGTAACATCATCTGGGCAAAAAGGCTGCGGTCGGGCGTAAAACGTGGGCGCACGAGTTCAACAACCCATGGATTGACATCATCATAATTAAAGCTTTTATCAAACAGATTGTGCACGGAGAGGCTGATACTGCCCATTCTCTTTGGCAAGCGATAGCCCAGTGTCGCATCGACAAGTAAAAAAGTATCACCATCGTTAACAGCCCCCGCAAACGAATCTGCTCTGTCAATATTCTGCTTTACGTAGTTAGTAGCCAGTTTGCCAAAGAACCCCTGAGCCGAAAAATAACGTAATGATAATGGCAATATATGAGTTTCACTCTGCGTTAAAGGTCTATCGTCAGGGGCAGTAAATTTTTCATACTGGTACTCGCCACTAATTGCAATATTTTTCGTTGGCGTCATGTATAGATAGGCACGATGGACATCTTCGTTGCGCTCCCTGTATTCGGTAATGATGAAATTACTGTCCAGCACAGGAACATCCAATTTACGCCTTGTAAACTCCAGCCCGGCATTGGCGCTATGCGTCAAAGAAACATCAAGCCCAAGGCCATATCGGGTAGACACAGTCGCGTTAATGTCATCGAAAAATTGATTAAACCCCGCAATTTGCGTCGGCTCTATGGTTTGGTTCGCCACCAGGGCGCGCTTTAAGGTTTTAAATCCAGCAGCGCGAAGGCGCACTCTGTCATTGAACTGCCACTGAATACCCAGCTTGGGATTGAGCTTGCGCTGACTATCCCTGTCGACAATTTCATAGTCATCATAACTTGCTCCCACAGTCCAAATGAGCTTGTCAGGATATGTTATATTGACGTAAGTGTAGGCGTTACCATGTTTCCTGGTAGCCTCCTCATTGACCCTGCATATGAGACCCGGAATCGGGAAAGGGGACGAACAGAGAGTATTATCAATCTTCTCGAGCCTTTTGATGTTCACGTCATAACGACCTGCTCCCATTGTGATATTGTATCGCTGAGACTGAAAGAGGTATTGTAATTCGGCTAGGTAACCTTCTTGCTGATCGTTGATAGATTCACTCTGCTCCAATACCGGGTCATTTACATTTTTTCTGTTCTCCCCCTGCTCCTCCCGATCAACATCCGTCACGTTCGCAACAATACGTGACTTTGGTGATATCACAAAATGCCCTCCAATACGGGTATCCCTCTGCTTGATATTGGTCCGAACAAAAGGATTAAACGTCTCAGGGTCGAAACGAAGCGCCAAGTCACCATACTGACTATCACGACTCCGGTGTTCAATCTGGATATTCAGTTTGGGCGTCACGGCCAGTTGCGCAAAAACATTATATAAATCATTTAGTTCATCATTATTTTCGCGAAAGCCATTGCTCTTCGAGTATAACCGCCCCAGGCTGAAGGACAGCTGCTCATAAATACCCGACACAGTCAATTCAGCATTGAAAGCATCGTTATTCCCAAAACCTTCTGAAGCAAGAAGCTTCATCTGATTACGTTCAAACAAAGGCGTATACTCATTAAGCGCCGTACCCGCAAGTCCTGTACCGGGGTCAAGGTAGGTCGCACTAAAGCGTGGCTTCACCGGAATAATATTGATTGGCTGTAGTAACTGTGCCTGGAGCAACTCACTGACCCGAGCGATTTCGTGGCGAGGGCGGGCACTATATGCATCGGCCAGAAAGCGGTGGGCAGAATGATTGGAAGGGTTCACCGCAACTGATTTCCAGCCTTCGGCAAGTGCTAACTGCTCCATTCCCAAATCACTATAAATACGGGACAGACTGGCCCCTCGCGCAGCCAGATCCTGATCCAGTAACAGTCGTGACCGGTAAACTGCCCGTTGATCATTTAATGCTATGGATCGTTGCAAATTCTCCAGCGCATCTACAGGCCGATTTGTTGTTTGCTTTAGAATTGCATCATAGAAATAAGGCGTTGGATCATTAGAGTCCAGCTCCTTGGCTATGGCAAACTGCGCGGCATCCAGCGGGCCGCGTTTTTCTTCATAATAGGCTTTACCCAGATAGCTGCGGATCAGCGGGTTTGCCGGTGCCAGACTGGCTGCAATTTCAATCTGATGGCGCCCGGACGCCAGTTCGCCACGGCGGATCATCGCCAGACCCAGGCCCAGCCTGGGCAGAGGTGCGGCTTGATCGAGTTCGACGGCCTGTGTGAATGCCTGTTTTGCTGCTGAGATTTTAATCCGTGTCAGGTAGGCAAAACCAAGCACGCTTTGTGTGCGCGCAAGCCGGGGGGCGATTTCTGTCGCGCGGTATGCCGCCTGTAATGCCCGGTCAAGTTCACCAAACATGAGATGCAATTCTGCCAGCCGTGCCCAGGCCAGGGCATTTTCCGGCGCCAGTTTTACCGCTTGTTTGACGCTGAGACGGGCTTGTTCCAGGTCAAACACGGCTTGTTGTGCGTAGGAACGAGCAAGCCAGGTGGCGGCGATTTCCGGACTGGTATCAGTGGCCTCCCGGGCCAGTTTCAAAGCAGGCTCAGTGCGGTTTTGTGTCACGGCGATAATGGCTTTGAGTGCGAGGGCTTCTCCGTTCCGGGTATTTTGAGAGGCATCCTGTTTCAGAGCGAGTTCCAGATCAATACTGGCATGCCCGGCCTGACCTGCTGCCAGATGTAATGCAGCACGATAAATGTAAATGTTGCCGTTCGGGAGATCGTCCGGCAGTGATTCAAGTTCTGTCAGCGCAGCAGATACCTGTCCCTGCTGGTAGCGTTCAAAGGATTGCAACAAACGGGCCCGCCATGGCTCTGGCAGTTCTTCGGCAGCTGTAACCAGCGCAGAAAGATCACTCACTGCGGGATAATACAATGCCCAACTAACGGCATCCCACGGCTGCACTCGGGTTTGCAAGGCGGGGGCTTGTCCAGCCTGAGCCAGGGCGGTTTCACCTCGGGTCAGGCTGACTTCTCCCTGTTTGTTGCTGACCTGCACCCGGCCTTCAAGCACGGTGACGTTGCTATGCCCGGTGTCGACGGCAACGACAAACTCTGTGCCGTCAACGGCGGCATTAACGTAGGGGGTCAGCACTTCAAAACGTTGTTTTATGCGACTGATAAAGTGGGCGATGCCTTTTTTCAGATTCAGTTGACTTGCGCCTTGTGAAGACGGGCCGGTAAACGTCACGGTCGAAAGTTCGTTTAGTCGCAAGATGGAATTGTTATTGAGGTAAAGTCCAGCGCGACTGTTCAGTTGGGTACGCACCATGTCACCCACACAAAAGGTATCCTGTGCAATCACTTTTTCCCACACTGTGCCAGATTTTTGGCGTTTCTCTACGACCCCCTCAATGGCAGTGGCTGTTGCCATGGTTTCAACACACTCCCCAGCCACCACTGGCGCAGATAAATATGTCAGCAGTAAAAACAAGCTATAGCGAGCGAGACAAAACCGATTCAAAAAAAGAGACACCCTATTCATTTGCAATCCTGTTTTTTTATTATGTAGAAATAATACTGAGTCTGATGCCAGCACACCGCTGGCCAACCGAGATGCGCTGTATAATCCTCTCTATTTTACTTTCGTTCAAGCTGAACTATGGTCAGAGCTATGACATATACCCAGCAACAATACAGCTAGCAGCTCTCCCTGCTCCACAACGCTTGATGATAACTCTACTGTTTTCCTATGACTTGCAGCTGTCATTTACGCCTTTCCTAAAACATCTATTTTTAGTTATAGAACACAACGTTGACTGACTATATAATGTTAATTTTCTTCAGGACAGTGAGAAAAATACTCCGTGTATCACCACAATACTATGTAATAGTTGTGTTGTAGGATGTGAAATATTCACATTGACACAAACCTTCCTGATGAGTAGAGATTAGTGGCTTGTCTATTTTTTCTGCATCACGATCACACCGCCCTGTGGCAGGGGTAGCATTTTTTGCTCATGTAATTTGCAACGTTCGAGGTAGAAGTGACTGGGTCCATCACCTGGAGAGAGTTCAAGCGCTCTCTGAAAACAATCCATCGCTGTCTGCCAGTCGTGCTGCTGATAAGCATGCAATCCTTCGGCAAAACGTTCACACAGATGAAGCTGCTGTTGATTACATTCTCCCTGCCAACCTAACAGTTCATGAAGCACAATAGCTTTTTGTTTACCAACCATGAGGAATGCACCCAGTTCGCGACTGATAAAACCTTCCAACCCCGAGAGCACGGCGGCGGAGACCAGCAAGGCGGTACCGAGTTGTTTGTTGAGCCCTTCAATACGCGAGGCGGTATTGACGGTATCACCCACGGCTCGATATTCGAAGTGATCCATGGCTCCGATATTTGCTAACATGAATTCACCCGCGTGCAGGCCGATGCGTGTCTGTAAAATGCCATCAGGGACAGATGTCTGTACGGCGCGCAATGCCTCCAGGGCGGCTTCACAAGCCTGTCTACGCAGGCGACTGTCTTCTTGATGCGCAGACCAGGTTGCCAGCATCGCATCTCCCACTACATCAGAAACAATGCCACCGTGTGCACGCACGGGTTGAAACAAACATTTGTAATAATCATTCAGGTAGGCAGTAAGGGCTTCGGGGGTCAGCGACTCGGCCAGTTGAGTGTATTTCTCAGCATCCGTTGCCATACAAACGCCAAACATGCGTTCACTCAAAACTTTCAAATGTTGAGAGCTGCACTCCAGATTTTCAATCACATGGCCTGGCAGATAATAACTAAAGGCTTGACGAACCCGGCCGCCTTCACGGTTAAGCTGTCGATAACGCCATAAAAGCCCGATGAACAACGCTAGCGGCGTTTGCAACAAAACCGGAACAAAGAGCGGCAACCAGATTGCTGAGCTGGTAAATAACTGCAAACTAGCCAACGTATAAAGTCCGGCGGTCAGCAAACTCAGAGACACAAACGCGCTGGTGCTGGGCAGTCTGCTCAACCAGGCCAGCAATAAACCGAAGCCGACGATGATAGTGATATAGGCTCTTGGCTCTGGCAGACGCAGGCTTTGTTGCGCCGGATGTTGTGTCAAAAAAGAAGTTGAAAAAAACGCCAAGATGGAAGCAGATGGCGGCGCTGTGAGATTAGCAAAGGCGGTAGCGGCAATCTCCACGCCGCTTAAATCCAGTCCGCTGGTTTGCGAAAATACCGTGTGAAAACTATCTTTTTGCTCTGGTTGGCGCTCTTCAGAAAAACCGACAAACACAACTTTGCCCTTGAAAGACGCCAGCTGCTCTGCTGTCGCGGATATAACTTCGTTATAGGAACGCGTGGGGATACTGCGCGGTGGTCCGTAAAAATTCAGATAACGACGCTCCGGCCCAAGATACATCGAGAGCAAGGCTTGGAGACGTCGGTTGGTTTCTGGGCCGACCTCTGGGTTAATCACTAGCCCGGAGGCTTCTTGCAATGCCTCCAACAGCGCCTGGGTAATAGTAGTTTGTTGCTTGAAAAAAGTGCGTATCTGCACGATGCGCTCGCGCCGGGTGAGGCCGTCAAGTGATGCCTGCAATGCCACCGCTTGTTGTGGAGCGACCCTGGCAAGGATTTTAAATAATGAGGGATGCTCCTGTGCCGCATAAAGTTCCAGGGCGACAGCTGGCATTGAGGGATGGCCTCCAGCCGAGGTATGAAAGGTCCAGAATTGATTGACCTTGATCGGTACTTTGGGCAAAGCAAATGGTGCGCTGGCAGCCGCAACCTGCTGAAACATGGGCAACGGCAAGAGCAAACGCTCCAGGTTATATTCGCCTCCACCCTCCAGGGTCTGCCTCTCACGTAGCAGTTTGGCAAAAATCACAACATTGCCCGCTTGTCGCATGGCCTGCGCCAGCCGCGCATCCTGCGAAGGTATTTTGGGTTGATGAAAAAACACATCAAAGACAATCACTGCCGCCCCAGCCGTAGCTAACCGGTCGATCAAACGCGCATGCAGTTCACGCGGCCAAGTCTCCGGGTCATTGGCCAAATTCAGTTGTTGGGCAGCTGTTTTATCGATAGAGACCAGCATGACATTATCTGGAGGGAGGACTTGCTGTCGCTGTTTGAACAAAAAATCCAGTGCCACATTTTCTTCCAGATCAAAACCACTCGGCAGCGCATAGGCCAGCAGGCCTACTACGGAGATCAATAATGCAAAACCAAACGTCAACACGCCGTGTGATTTGATATTTGGGGAAAACTGCCTAACCATAGACCTCATCGCCTTCTAAACTCTGGATATTGGCCTACAACGGAATAACGATATTCTCAGCGAGCTGCGAGAAATCAGGCCCACAGAGATTAAAAATATGCAGAAATTATCAACAGCGTTGCCATATTTATTGCGACAACGAGGTCATCCATTTTAGATGGAACACCCTTAAGAGTCTGTAAAATATAAAAAATCTGTCCAATGATAAACTGATTACGCACAAACAAAAAGCAATTACCGGAAGGCCAGACAGACAAGGAGCATCTAATGCCTCATTCAATGTTGATCGTTAATTAATGGTGCGTGGAACGTAGCCTGCTCTCTCATGTATAATTCTTTCCTACTTCCGGTTTTCCGTTGTCAATTCAGGTAGGAGCAATATCATGATAAAAGGTGGTCTCGGTAAAATGATGAAGCAGGCCCAGGAAATGCAGGCCAATATGCAAAAAGCCCAAGAAGAACTGGCCAATATGGAAGTTACTGGCCAGGCAGGCGGCGGCATGGTCTCGGTGGTGATGACCGGTCGGCACGATGTAAAACGTGTGAGCATTGACGACAGCCTGATGGGCGACGATAAAGAAATGCTGGAAGACCTGCTGGCTGCAGCGGTAAATGATGCTGTACGTCAGGTGGAAAGCACGTCATCGGAAAAAATGGCCGGTATGACAGAGGGGCTGAATCTGCCCGGCGGTTTCAAAATGCCGTTTTAAACCGTACCCCAAACCAACAACAACCCGCACGCACCTTAAATTATACCCCCGTGGAATTCAGCCCGCTGATCAATCGTTTGATTGAAGACCTGCGCTGTCTGCCTGGTGTCGGCCCCAAGTCGGCACAACGCATGGCCTTTCATCTGCTGGAGCGTAATCGTGAAGGGGCGCTGGCACTGGCGCGTTCACTGACTGACGCTTCGGAGCAGGTTGGTCACTGCTCGCAATGTCGCACGCTCAGTGAAACTGATCTCTGCCCATTGTGCGCCAATGCCAGCCGCGAGCAGCATTTGCTGTGTGTGGTGGAATCCCCGGCGGATGTGCGTGCCATTGAGCAAGCCACGCCGTATCGCGGTCGTTATTTTGTATTAATGGGGCATCTTTCGCCGCTGGACGGCATCGGCCCGAACGAAATCGGCTTAGACTTGCTGGACAGTCGGCTTGCCGAAGGTGCTATCCGCGAACTCATTCTCGCTACCAATCCTACCGTCGAAGGTGAAGCCACGGCCCATTACATCAACGAAATGGCCAAGGCACATGGTATCACCAGCTCGCGTATTGCCCACGGCGTACCGTTAGGGGGCGAACTGGAATATGTCGATGGCGGGACGCTTTCACACGCCTTTTCTGGAAGGCGTCAACTTTAATACATCGTCTTTCCCGTCATTCCCCACTAAAGATTCCTTTCTCTTCTGCCGCAATTTTAAGAGAAGCTCCACAGGCCTGCGTTTATAACAATGTAAAGGCACATTCCTGTGCGACTGTTGAGGAAGGCATGTACGACAATCTTGAAAATGCAGGTCACGACGAACTGGTCACCAAATACGCGCCATTGGTAAAGCGTATTGCCTACCATTTAAAAGCGCGTCTACCCGCAACCGTGGTAGTCGATGATCTGCTGCAAGCTGGCATGATCGGTTTACTGGAAGCCTCGCGCAAATACGATGCGAATCAGGGTGCCAGTTTTGAGACCTATGCGGGTATTCGTATTCGTGGTTCCATGCTTGATGAGTTGCGTCGTAACGATTGGGCTCCCAAGTCCGTACACCGCAGAATCCGCGACATCACCCAGGCAATTCGTAGCATTGAACACCGTGAAGGACGCGATGCCCGCGATGAAGAGGTTATTGAGCTATTAGACATTTCCCGTGATGAATATTTCAAAACCTTGCAAGATGTTTCCAGCCACCGGGTTTTAAGCTGGGACGAGATCGGCATCAATGAAGACGCCTTTGGACACAGCACCAGTGACAGTAAAACCGGCGTGCATGAGCAATTGGAAAAACAGCATTTCCAGGCAAAGTTATCAGACTCCATTTCCTCATTACCTGAACGTGAGAAAATGATCGTCTCCCTGTATTACGAATCTGAACTCAATCTGCGGGAAATCGGCTCGGTAATGAATGTCAGTGAGTCACGCATTAGCCAATTATTAAGTCAGGCCCATATTCGTCTGCGGGCTCGCATGCGAGACTGGATTGCGCAACAATAGCCACTGACTCAAAACCCAGGCTCCTAACACGCTTTATGATACATCCTTTTCTCATCGCCAAACGCAAACGATATAACATTACCACCCTGCACGAGGCAAACTTCAGAAAACTCGCGCGCGTGGTGCCTGCTTTGCTCGAACTGGAAACGGCTGTTACCGTACAAAATGCAAACGGAATGCAGCTGTCTTTACGTATTCTGGAAACCAGCAAATACACCAAAACCTTTTCACTACACCTGCAGCACTCAGTCGAACAGCTCTGGCTACCCGGCCTGCACATGAAAATCCGTAACTATTACGATGCAAACGTCAGCGAAGTGCTGGCCTTTCAACATAAACATCGCCTCAGCGCACGTTATAACTACCCGAATTGCGACATGTTTCAACGTAACGAGAAATGGCAAATCAACCAGTTTTTAGGTGAATGGCTTGATCATTGCCTGCGCACAGGCTGTATTTTTCATGCGGCCACTGCGTCCCTTGACGGCTAATTTATACCCGTCCGAAAATCCATTTCATATTTATTGGCGACTTTTTACACCATCATTGAAATAAACTTGCTAACATCCGGTAATATAAGCGAAAGTGCTCTTCGTTGTTATTAAAGTTCCCATTCCCCATTGCCGACATTATAGCGGTAGGCGCCCCCCCTTATTGCACCGGCTATTGCCAAGAGATGCTCCATGAATAACTTTTTTGGGATCGTACTGTTAATCATCACTACTGGCTTTTTCACACAGGCTTTTGCTATTGATGATTACGTCTGGGAAGAAAAATTCAAAAATGCCCTGCCCAAAGCAGAACAAGGTGATACAAAATCACAATATGCCATCGGTGAAATGTTTGAGAAAGGAAAAGGCACCGTCAAAAACTCCCAAAAAGCCTTTGAATGGTACAACAAAGCTGCAAAACAAAATGACAAAAAAGCGGCTTACAAAGTCGGCCGAGCCTATCTGGAAGGAAAAGGTGTTAGCAAAAATTACAGCAAAGCACTCGACTGGTTTAGAAAATCGGCCAATAAAAAATATGTACGTGCTGAATACTACCTCGGCACTTTGTATGAAAATGGCCAGGGTGTGGAAAAAAATTACAGCAAAGCTCTCAATTGGTACAAGCAGGCACTGGCAGGTGGCTACAACAATGCTGCCGAGGGTATCAAACGAGTCGCCAAGGCACAAAAATCTGCCGAGCAGGAACGCCGCGCGGCCATCGTAAGAACAGTCAAACCAAAGCCTGTACCAAACCCGAAACCTGCACCCAAAATTAAATCCACCAAAGATAAGGTAATGGCGGGTGGCTGGAAAAAACGCAACAAGCCTGTCGAATATCTCCCTTCTTCTCTCACCCAATGCAAAAACAAAGAAGGACAAGTGGAATGCCTGTCGACAGACATCTCCCGAAACATTGGCATGGCAGACATCAGCTATACAACCAAAGCCATTTTATTTGGCTTTGAAAACAACGGATCATTTAAAGTTTCTTACCGCAACAACGTCTCCAAAATCAGTATCACAGATCCCGAATTCGCTGAATCTGGTCGCAAAGTACCCGTCGTCTTGGGTTGGCAGGATGCTAACCACAAACTAACCTGCCAATTTGAAAATGACCGCTCCCTAACCTGCACCAAAAACAAACTGCGGAAAATCAAGTTGCGGCGATAAATATTTAATATACGGTTTTAAGTAAGGTTGCTGCACGATGAATGAAAAAAGGCTCCATTTGGAGCCCCTTTCATTATGTATGTGGCGGAGAGCGAGGGATTCGAACCCCCGGACGGTTTCCCGTCAACGGTTTTCAAGACCGCCGCTTTCGACCACTCAGCCAGCTCTCCGTTGTCTACTCTCGTCGTGACCCCCGTGGCAGCGCAAATAACACTACAACAGGCGGGGGTGATAAGTATGCTCTTGAAACGGACCTTTCCACCCCCATCTCAAGCGAGGCGGGCAATGATACTGAATCACCGTGATCATTGCCAGCCACCAAAAACAGGATTGACCCATACATAGGTGGAACTTATAATTCCAGGCAAGTCTAAAAACTCGCTACTTTCAAAATTTGAAACAAATGACAAACCGTGGAGGTTTACCCCTGATGAACCCAAATTACTCTGTTGCTACCCACGCGTCTTCTTCGACGTTGGCCACCAACAAACTTATTCGCAATACTTACACTCTGCTGTCGATGACGCTTTTGTTCAGCGCAGGCACTGCCGCTGTAGGCGTAATGATGAATCTTTCACAGGGCATGGGATTAGGTGCAACCATCGCCGCTATTGTGATGTTGTGGTTTGTTTTGCCGCGCACAGCCAATTCCGCTGCGGGCATCCCGGTCATCTTCGCGATCACCGGCTTACTCGGTCTGGGCTTGGGTCCTGTACTGAATTATTATCTGGCGGTTAATCCCAGCATTGTGATGACAGCACTGGGCGGCACAGGCGCTATTTTCTTGGGTCTGTCCGCTTATGCACTGACCACACGTAAGGACTTCAGCTTCATGGCGGGGTTCCTGATGGTGGGTATGTTTGTGGTGATCGGTGCAGCCCTGCTGAACATTTTCCTGAGTATTCCCGTTCTGTCCCTCGCAGTGAGTGCTGCGGTCATCATGCTTATGAGCGGGTTCATACTGTTTCAGACCTCGTCCATGGTCAATGGTGGTGAAACCAACTACATCATGGCAACGGCCAGCCTGTTCCTGTCGATCGTCAACATGTTCCAGGCATTGCTGCACATTTTGGGCGCGTTCAACAACAACGATTAAGTGCTGTTTTGTGGAACTGAAAAAGCCCCGATTGATCGGGGCTTTTTTTTGCTGAATATTTTATATTGAGAGGTAACTATGGACTGGCTGCAAATTGTTTCTGTAATATTTCTAGGAGCCATGTTGATTTTCATTTTTCCGCGCATGCGTCATGCGGTGAAAAATGCCCCCAAGGGCAGTAATAAAGACTGGTTAAATTATCTGATGATTCTGGTCGTGGTGGGTCTGTTTATTATGCTTCTAATTCAGATGGTCTAATGCAAAATCAACTGTTTTTGAGGCTGAACACATCACGCACCACTGGCTGAATACGCTCCACCAACTCCGGTGCTTCGATATCCATCACCTGTTCCAGCACCCATTTGTCATCACTGAGTGACATAATGTCCGAAACATTTTTTGCCAGATAACGTAAAAAATCATAGGCAGGGCCGTCTTCGTCAAAACCGCATTCGGCATAATTGGCCAACCGCTCATTAAGCCTGTCGATAAACAGCACTTTATAATCACCAGGGCCCAACAGGTCAATTTGGTTACTTTCAATTGTTGACGTAATTTCTTTTGCGATGCCATTAATCAGAGCGCTACGCTCTTCTTCACTCAATTTGCCGTAAATCATTCTGTCAGTGATGTGTAGCATAAAAATACAAAACTCGGCGATCACATCAATGGCCTGAACATCTTCACGAAAACGAAAATTTTCCTTTTCCATACGCGTAAATGCCTCCTTTGCCAACTTCCAGATATTAATGGCCGCAACACTGCACAGGTTCTCTTGTGTCTTAACACGTCGCGAACCTTCACGGTTTCGCTCTGAACGTTTCGAACGGTGCCAACGGGTTTTAAGACGAACGGCCATATTTTTCTCCCATCAAACGTGATGCACATATACCCAAAGGACTCAGGTGTTACAGTACATCAACATCATGGTAAATTAAGCTGTTGATTTGTAAGATAGTGATTTAGCTCTTAATTTATATTTTATTCTACTGAAGCTGACATCGAAACACTGACCACCCTGGAGCATACGCATGAATGACACCGATTTTGAGTTGCAAAGCGGCATCGCAGCATTCGAGGCCAAAGATTTTACCAGTGCCTTGCGCCTGCTTTCACCGCTGGCAGATGGTGGTATCGCCGAGGCACAATATCGTATGGGCATGATGTTTCAAAACGGCCTGGGGCGCGTAAAAAATGATGAGTTGGGTGCTCAATGGATGCGCGCTGCCGCAAACCAGGGGCATGCCTACGCGCAGCACGGACTGGGAGTAATGTATCTCTATGGCGAGGGGGTGGAAAAAAATGAAGCCAGCGCACTAGAGTGGTTTCGCCGTGCTGCCGAGCAGGGACTGCCCGGCGCACAAATGACCCTTGGCATGATGTACGAAAACGGCCAGGGTGTGGAAAAAAATGAGGTCGAGGCACGCCGTTGGTATAACCTAGCTGATGAGAGCAGCTAACCAGATTACACTACTTACCTTCCCACGCAGAAAAATTACTGTCGTTTTTGGCCTCACCATCCGTGTAACCTGCTTCGTAAGCATCATTCACACGTTGCTCTTCCACCTTGGGGTTTTGCAAAAAACCGCTGGCCCAGCCAACAATATATTCACGGGCAACGTTAGCTTTTTCCATTTTATCAATGGCGGCGTAATAATCTTCGTTCATCGTATCGTCATCTCCCCATTAGGCAATTTCAGTATTACAGAAAATTAGATTATTCTTATAATAACCCAATAAATCTGTATTGCAATTCGTTTTTTATGCGCAACGGGACAAACCGATACCGCCTTGCACAAATCACACTTTGACCCGTCCCAGCTCGCACAGCATACTTGCCATACAGCACTTGAAGGAATGTAGTTACATTTTAGACATAAAATATAACTTTCACAGACCCCGTCAATAACTCTTTTTTAACCGATTAATCCGTTAAACCGCAGCGAGGGCGGCTAAGATACAAAAGATAAAGTGTTTTCCAGGTTATTTTGGACGAAGACGTAACATCCATACGGTGAGTTCAACATACTCTGAAAAAGGCTTTAAGTTCTGTGCCTCAGTCCCTCGCAGTAGGTTTAACGGGTTAATTTAGCTTTAATCAATGCGATAAATATCCATATGCTGTTACATCTCAAAAACATTCTCGACACCGACAAGCTGGGCAATATTTGTGAAATGCTGGGTAAGGTGCCATTTATTGATGGTCGACACAGCGCTGGCATGGCCGCCATGCAAGTCAAAAACAACCTGGAGATGCAACAAGGTACGCAACAAGCCCAATATCTTGATCAACTGGTCATGGGCAGTTTGGCGGAAAATGCCGATTTTCGCGGCGCTGCGTTGCCTTTTCGTGTCGCCCAACCGGTGTTTGCCCGTTATCACGCAAGCATGCGTTATGGTGACCATATCGATGACCCAATCATGGGCAGCGGCCCAGAAAAATTTCGCACCGACGTGGCGGTCACAGTATTTCTCAATTCACCGAAAGATTACGAGGGTGGCGAGCTGGTCATTCAATCTTCTTTCGGTGAACAGCGTATAAAATATCCCTCCGGTGATGCCGTGCTATATCCCGCCAATAGTCTGCATCGAGTGGAGGAAGTGACGACCGGCGAGCGCCTCGTTGCAGTCACCTGGATTCAGAGCATGGTGCGCGACGCTGCTAAACGCGAATTACTGTTTGAGTTGGATCAGGCACGCAATACTTTGCTCCAGCAAAATTCTGAAGACCACACCGCGCAACAGGTCGACCGCTCCTACGTCAACCTCCTGCGCCGATGGGCTGAAGTATAAAAACGCCTGGGAAGGTAAAAGATACTGAAAACCCGTTAACGTTTCGTCCACTGGGACAAGGCGCAATATCGCAATATCCTCCTTCGTGGTGTAACCTCTTCTGCTGATTTTTTACCGCACGCTATCTGTACAAACACAGGACACCATTCGATGAGCAACCCCGATATCCAGGCTATTAAAACCTATCTGCTGGACCTGCAAGACCGCATCTGTGCTGGCATCACCGAAGAAGATGGTAGCGCCCATTTTTTTGAAGACAACTGGGAGCGTGAAACCGGTGGCGGTGGCGGTCGCACTCGGGTGCTTACCGACGGTGCGGTGTTCGAACAAGCCGGGGTCAATTTTTCTCATGTGTCCGGAGGCAGTCTGCCCGCATCGGCCACAGCGCATCGGCCCGAGTTGGCGGGACGTACCTTCGAGGCTATGGGAGTATCACTGGTCATTCATCCTCAAAACCCCTATGCGCCAACATCTCACGCCAATGTGCGTTTTTTCGTCGCGGAAAAAGAAGATGAAGACCCCATCTGGTGGTTCGGTGGTGGTTTCGACCTCACGCCCTATTATCCGTTTGAAGAAGACGTACTGCACTGGCATCAAGTCTCCAAAAAGGCCTGCGACCCGTTCGGGACCGATGTTTATGAGCGTTACAAAAAATGGTGTGACGAATACTTTTTCCTCAAACACCGCGGCGAGACCCGTGGCGTGGGCGGACTATTTTTTGATGACCTCAACGAGGGTGGATTTGAGCACTGTTTCAAATTTATGCAAAGCGTGGGGGATCATTATTTAGAGGCTTACCGCCCCATCGTCGCCCGTCGCAAAAATACCGAATACGGCGAACGGGAGCGCGACTTCCAATTGTACCGTCGTGGTCGTTACGTAGAATACAACTTGGTTTATGATCGTGGAACGCTGTTTGGTTTGCAGACTGGCGGTCGCACCGAATCCATTCTCATGTCACTGCCACCACTGGTGAAATGGCGTTATGACTGGAAGCCCGAAGCAGGCAGTCCCGAAGCCAAACTCTACGATAGTTTTCTACATCCGCGTAACTGGCTGGAGGAGCTGGCCTGAGCAAACGTTCTCAATCGCCGCGCAGGCAGAACAACCGCCTGCGCATCATCGGCGGCCAATGGCGTGGCCGCAAACTGGACTTTCCCGATGTAGAAGGTCTGCGTCCCACTCCGGACCGGGTACGCGAAACCCTGTTCAACTGGTTACAACATGACATCGTTGGTGCCCGTTGTCTGGATCTGTTTGCTGGCAGCGGTGCGTTAGGACTGGAGGCTCTCTCGCGGGGTGCCGCCCGCACTGTGCTGGTGGAAAAATCGGCCTCCGCCACGCAACAATTGGAAGCACACCTGCGCACCCTATCCTGTGATGATGCCGCAATCGTACATTTGTCCACAGAACAGTTTTTGCAGCGTGGTCCCGGTGACGCCCATTATGACGTGATATTTCTTGACCCCCCCTTCGGCAAGGGGCTTATTGCTACCTGTAGTGACCTTCTGGAAAAAAGGCGCTGGCTTGCGCCCGGTGCGCGCATCTATCTGGAAAGCGAGCATAACCTGCCGGTCACCGATATTCCCTCACATTGGTGCATTGACCGGGAAAAGACCGCTGGGCAAATCACCTATCGACTGGCAACCCGTCAAGCATAAATTCGTGCGACAATCGCTGCATGCCCAATTCCCAATCACTCCCTATGACCAATAAGGCCATTTACCCCGGCACTTTTGATCCCATTACCCGTGGCCACTCCGATCTGGTAAAACGCGCCACCCGTTTGTTTGATCGGGTCATCGTTGCCCTGGCTGCTAAACCAGGTAAACAGCCTGTATTCACTCTGGAAGAGCGTCTGGAACTAGCGCGCACAGCATTGGCGGAATACGACAATGTGGAAATTTGTTCCTTCGACGGCCTATTAGTAGAATTCGCTCGAATAAAACAGGCACGAGTCATTCTGCGCGGTCTACGGGCAGTATCCGATTTTGATTACGAATTCCAGCTGGCAGGGATGAACCGCAAACTGGCACCGGATGTGGAAACCTTGTTCCTGACTCCCGCCGAGCAATATTCCAATATTTCCTCAAGCCTAGTGCGAGAAATTGCCGCTCTGGGGGGGGATGTTACCCCCTTCGTCCATGAAAAAATCAGGGATGAACTAACGCGCAAATTGCGGTAAAGTCTTGAGATAAATACATCTAACATCCAACACCGTTTATGAGTTTTCTGATATGGCCTTGATTATTACTGACGAATGCATCAACTGCGATGTGTGCGAACCCGAATGCCCCAATGGGGCTATCACTCAGGGTGAAGAGATCTACGAGATCGACCCGAACTTATGCACCGAATGTGTCGGCCACTACGAGACTTCGCAATGCGTAGATGTCTGTCCGGTCGACTGTATCCCGCTAGATCCTGCTCACGAAGAATCCCAGGATGAACTACGCACCAAATACGAGCACCTGATGGCCCAAAGCGCTTGATTACAATCGGTTTTTTTGCCGCCTGTCAGCGCTTTTTGCCTCTGGTAATACTCAATACAGATACCCGCTCTTTCCGTGGTTATGGGAACTTGCGCGCGCCCAGTCAATTGGGTAGACTTTGGACTGATTTTTACCAAGCTCGCCTATGGGGGAGGAATTCTGAGGAGAATTTTTGATGGCTATTATCGTACCTATCGCTGTATTTGTGCTCATTCTCGTCTCCACCACCATGTTGGGTGGTATGGGGTGTGATTCTGCCGCTGCATCTCGTAAGAAATAAGACCAGTATGGGACTCCTGGTCCCAAACACAAAAAAGCCCGGATCTCCCGGGCTTTTTTGTGTGGCTTCTTTCCTATGAACATATCATTATTCAAAAAATACAAATACCATGCTCAGCACTAACCAAAAGTCAGTGTACTATTCAACCTAATAGATCAGTTAAACCGTAGCGAGAGTAATTAAGGTGCAGAAGATAAAGTGTTTTTCAGGTTATTTTGGACGAAAGCGCATCATCCATACGGTGAGTTCAACATGTTCTGAAAAAGGCTTTAGCTTCTGCGCCTTAGGCGCTCGCAGTAAATTTAACTAACTAATTTAGGTTTAACACGCTACACACACCCTGCTCTTCCACATAAACACAGTTGTACTCTATGCAAACGTCACATCAACCGGAAAAACTGTCTCCTCCCACAGAGGAAGATGCCTATCTTGTTAATTACTTGCTGGTGTCCGCGCTCTGCCTGTTCATCGGCACAGTGCACGGTGTACTGCAAGTTATCCGCCCGATACGCGCTTGGCTAGACAGTATCGGCAGCCCTTACGGTGGCCCAGGTCATCTCATCGATCCTCTGGCTCATGCTCACATCAACGTAATCGGTGGTGTCGTTATTTTTCTCATGGGCGCCTCGTATTACCTGTTACCCAGAATGGGGGGAGTCCACCTCTATTCAAAACGTTTGGTACGACACACGCTCTGGTGGACCGGCCTCGGCATTGCTGGTTTTTACAGCACGCTGATGACCTTCGGCATCCTTGAAGGTATCGCTCTGTTAGAAGACCCTGATTCAGTAGATGATATCCATCGTTTTTACGGGCCCACCATTGCCTCCGTTTCCACCATCATGGGCATCGGCTTCTGGCTCTACTTTGCCAATGTCTTTTTGACTTTCCGCAAAATCCGCAAGTTGAGTTCTGTAAAACAATCATGATGCTTGAGTGTGGCTGCCCCGGCGAATACCCCGATTGGCATAAACAGGACGTTGATCTGGCCCACCATACTGCACATGCTTTACCCATCGCCAGCTTCCTGCATATGCCGTTGTCGTATGAGACTTACAAGCAGCGCCAGCAAAATGAAATTGAGCAACTGGAGTTGCGCGAACGCTGGCCCGGCTTTGCATTAACGCGCACTGGCTGGTTACGTGGAAAAATGATTCGATTACTGGAGAAGGCCGAATCGCCTTCACGCCATTTTTTGCATCTCCCCGCTGATTTTCAATTACAGGGTTTTTTACACGAGGGTGGCATTGGCACCCTACGCACAAGCGTGCGCGAGCAACAAATGCTGCTATTGGATAGTGGCCGCATGCCCAAAGAAATGTATTTGGCGTATCTCACTTGCCCAATCTGCTGTGATAGCCGTGATGGAGAACGCATTTTATTATTACGACGCTGGCGCAACAGTCGCCGCTTGGCAGAAAAAACCCGCTGATAATTACCTTAGGAACATGCACATAATCACTTCCCGATTTAGCATCTCATCTTCAGCCCGTCTTCACCTAAAGCGCCTACTTTTGGTGCTCGTTCTTCAATCACAAAAGCTCGAAATAGAACCACTATTCCTACATTTTTGTTCAACCTAGAATCCGCAGTTGAACGGCCTGTAGAGTGCGTTGGATTTTGTGACTGGCGAGGTGCGATGAGAAGTAATAGCTTGCTATTGCGACGATTCGCAACGCGGCCAGACGCAAAAGGCAACGTGCTATACAGGTCGTAGCGACTCACCCAGCAGGTGAAATCTCCAAAACGATAAAACAGGATGTTGATCAAAATGTTAATACATCCTCTAAGCGGTCAACTGCGGAATCTAGGTTCAAACAGAACGAACAGGTACAGACTAAATACGTGCACCAAACCGGGAAGTGATTACGTACATGTTCTTTAAAGAATTATTGAACCGCCCGCTTTTGGTTCAGTGGAAAAAACAGTACCGTTTCA
>Ga0316202_10000534_pt1 | contig 39885 bp, 74 predicted proteins | sample 3monrhotite_MG_FD_204934 | JGI IMG/M metagenome (GOLD analysis project Ga0316202, IMG submission 204934) | Microbial mat bacterial communities from mineral coupon in-situ incubated in ocean water Damariscotta River, Maine, United States -... | ecosystem: Environmental > Aquatic > Marine >...
CAATTTCCTTTCAGATGCTATGGCAGCTCTTTTTATGGGAAAGAGTGTTCAGTCCTTAAACCTAGCCATAGCAATTCTTTCAGACATCCCAGTTATCTAATCTCATAGCCTCCGATAAGCGGATTGCCCTTTGGCCTACTTGTCCAGACCATTTACTATCAAGCATCTCTCTAGCTTGCTTTCGAGCTTGATCTTACTATACCCAATCAACCAAGCCTGATTTATATTCCACCCCGCTAGAGGTATTAATTGCCGTCAACATTTGACCTCTAGGCTTCTCTGAAACAGAGACATGAACCCATTTCCCGAATTCCAATATCAATTGATCGAATTCTAAATCTAACGCGGCAATTATTTCAGCAAGCTCCGCTGGCGTCCCGTAAGATGGGGAGATGATATCTGCAGCATGTCCAGATATATGAGCACTTGCTTTACTCCCGCCGATCCTTTTATTTAACTCGCTACTTCTGTAGCCAGAAGTTATATAAATCGGCCTTTTTATTTTCTCCCTGATAACTTCTAAAAAATTAGAGAGCCCTCTTAAATTAGAGAGGATTTCTGCATCTGGAGTGTTATCTATTCCATGCCTGGACGCAGTTTGAGAGAATGTTAATTCTTCTAGTGTAAAATGCTTTGAAAGATTCATTGTCTTTCCCCCCAGCCCTTCAGATCACCAAAAAACCAAGAATGCTCATTCTGAATTTTCATTATTTCTCGTTCCATTTGCTTGATCTTAATATGGTTTTCGCTAACCTTCTCCTTGAGCCAATCAGGGGGAAGTGCATATACGGTTCTTTCTAGGTCGGTTACTCGTTTGTTAAGCTCTTTACCTTCTGCACCAGTGAATTTATCAACCCTGAAATAACCTGCTCCACCGCCAATTCCAGTGCCTATAACAGTACCAATAAGGCCGAGGATAATCCTATCCTTGGTCTTTTCTGATACAAATGATGACTCATCATCAACCATAAACTTTTACGTCACTTCTGTATATCCTGATGGAGTATATTTGGGATCGTCTGCCTGTAGTATTGCATTATCCGATTGACAGCAACTATATAAGATTACCTCATTATCTGGATTTAAAATATCCCATCCATTGCCATCGGCTGGGGCACCACCGCTTGCCCCTCCACCTGTAGTTAACCAAGTGCCATTATAACTAAGATAAAGCTTTTCAGCTGAACAATCTAATGCAACTCCAAATACCTGCCCTCTAGCTGGCGTTGGTGGCGACGCATCAAAGGTTATCCCAGCAGTACTATTTAAATTATTGTTATATCTCCATTCAAGTCCAGTGTGATACCACCATATTCCAGCTGTAAATGCCTGATTCAAATTAGCTAGTTGGTCTGATCGTTTCCATCCGAATACAAACAAATCATGGTATGGCGTAACGAAATTACAGATAGAGAATTCTGCATAAAGTTTGCTAGATGATGACAAAACAGTGTTAATAGTGCTTGCGGTTGGATCATTAACAGCTGCATCTGAAACGTTCGCTCTCCACACGGAGCCATCAATTGTTGGAGAGCCTGCGCCTGCTATCCAACTTACACTAGATGATGGGGTGTGCGCAGGAGGGCAAAGACCTGCTGTCGCATCTCCTGAACTTGTAGCAGTTTCTGCCTGTGGCGTACCTGATACAGTTATATTTTGGCTTGCATCGACTGAGCCTGAACTTGTAGCTGTCTCAGCTTGCGGCGTACCTGCTACAGTTATATTTTGATTGCTAAGGACTGAACCTGAGCCTGTAGCTGTTTCAGCTTGCGGAGATCCTGATACCGTTATATTTTGAAGAACAGAAACAGAGCCAGAACTTGTCGCTGTCTCCGCCTGTGGACTCCCAGATGCCGTTATAAATGGTACGACATAGCCACTACCACTCGGCGGAGGCTCGCATGGGTCTACAACACAACCGAATTGCTCTGGCTGTACAAGGCACCCGACTACCTCAGATCTTACAATGCAGCCAAAGTTCTCAGCTGCTACGTTGTAGCTAAATGTTTCGGGCGCAATAGTATTTGTTCTATCGTATTTCCCGAATATCGGCAGCGGGTTGCTAGCAGAACCTGAAGATGTTGCTGTATCTGATTGTGGAGTGCCAGATACAGTTACTGTTGCCATTTACGCACTAGAAGAATAAGTAAACGATGTGATTGAAACGGTATCACCGGCTCCAACAGATAGAGTGGACATTTCCATATCTCCACCACCGGCAACCGCTGTTACCGTTCCACCGAATATTCGTGTATTCGCCCCAGTCTCAAACTTGAACTTGGATACAGTGCCACCTGTTGCGCTTGTGTCGTCTGTAGTTGATGCTAGCGTGATCGTTCCACTGGATGCTGCACCAAAGGCTGTAGCTGACAAGACAATTGTCGCAACTTCCGCATCACCAGATGTCTGGAATACACAATTACCTGTTCCAGCAGCATTTACAGCTGCATCTATAGCATCTGCAAGCGTATTGCGGACAGCTGTTTCGTGGTCTAGCGCCATGATTGCAATTCCTCATATTTCGTTTTCATATATGCCTTGTCTTCCTTTGATAGATAAGGCCAGAATTTCTTAATAGAGGGCTTATCTATTTTCGGGTTTCCATCCTTATCTCTAACAAGAGCGCATCCCTTTATTTCGGTATTTCTGGCTTTTACATCTGTCATTTTTCTTGGATCTTTATCGTTATTGTTCTGTCTTCAGTAAAGTCTGAAGGCGTTAGGGCTGATGGATCGTAAGTGATCCGATTCATTACGCTATATGTCTGACCAGCTGTTCCACCACTACCATATAGAAACGTTTTATAGTTGTCATCAACGGTAGGTGTACCAGCTTCTTCTACTAGTCCGGTATCAAGGAACCATTGAGAATTAGTGATATCTACAGTTCCGCCGATATCTCCAATAATTCCTGTAATCCACTCGGACCAGTCTATATAGATGAACCATTTATCTGAAGGATCTTTTATTAACTTACAACATGTAGCCATTATATTTACCCATATCCAACGAGAGTCATAGCAACTATATAGGCTTCCCCCGTTCCTGTGGAAGTCTCCTGAAAATAGACATCAAACCATCCATCATCTGCCGATGAATCTACAGCTATTTTAAAAGTGACTACATTTGAAGTTGATAGAGTTGTATTGCCAGTATCATCTCTGACCGTCGCTGCTGCAACAATATTGCCTGAACCTGCTGCTTCTGAACTGCCAAATTCCCGCACATATGTCTGTGCTGCAGCTAGAGTCCCTGACGATATAGTAGCAATTGAATAAATTCGTACTTCTATCCAGGAGACCGTATTTGGAACCGAATCCAAGGCAGTCCAAACATTATCAGCTGAACTTCCAGTTTGCCCGACTGATTCCCATGCTGCCGCAATATCAGTTGATACAGCTAAGGCTGTATCGCTAACATTCGGGTTGCCGTTTGCATTATCAGCGAAAACTTGTGGCCTGTTAGTCTGACCTACTGTTGCCGCATCATCGTCTGCAACACCATCACCAAGATTAGTGATCAGATTGCCACCTATGTCTAGATCCCCTGTTGCAGCATTTTCACCATTCTTGGCAAGGCAAGAATTAATTCCAGTAGTAACATCGGCGGTATATGTGTTCATATCCGCCGAATCTATTGTTGTTCCAGTAGTCGCTGGAGATACGCTTGTTGATATACGTGAGAATGTCCCGCTCGCGTTCCAGGCCATTATCTATTCTCCTTGTTGCTGTGTTTTAACGGATGTCATAATGGCTATTTCCTTAGCGATATCTTTTGCCATTTTTGCTTTTGCGCTTTCAGCTGGTAGCTGCAATGCTTTTTCCAGGCTTCCAGGATCTTTTAGGATATTAGCCAACATTTCTTTGTATTGAGGCGTCTTATCCTTTCCAATCATCGACAATATGTGATTTGTAACAACTACTGGCCGAGAGAGAATATGAGGGAGTGACAAACTAACCTCACCAGGAAGATCAGACATTATTGATTTCGTGCCAGCAGCGGCCGCTTTGGTTTTTGCTTGATTAACAAGTTCCTCAGAAACAGACTTTGCAGCAGCTGTTTGTTCTGGTGTCAGAACATCACCCAAATCCTCATATCTCTTAAATCCCGTTGCTCTCTTTAGCGTTCTTGGTGCTTCTCTCATAGCACCTAAGAAGCTTGTAGCTCTTTCCTGCTCAGCAGGGCTAACCAATGCCCTTCTCAACTCCTGACCAACCTGCATCCTATTTATCGGACGTGATTGACGCTTATATTGAGCCTGAGCCACCTTAAATGCTCTTTCAGACTTCCCGATTTGGTCATCGAGCAATGATTTAATATCGTTCAATACTCCGACGTTATACTCTTTCTGGCCTCCTGGAGTTATACGGCCCATCATATTCTTGATCTCTTTTGATAGAGACATGAGTGCTTGCGGATTATCCTCTAGTCCACCTTCTGTCAGTTTTGCCTTGAGCGAGGATAGTGGAGTTGTTATTGCTGTCTCGTTCTTATTCTTGGCAATAACATCATCTATTTTGTCAAGCACTGGTTTAGCATCAACACGCGCCGCTGATTCTTCTACACGTTTATATAGTGGCTCTGTTGCTGCGCGTCTTTTTGCTACTGCTGCTGCCATACCCTCGTCAGTTCCTGCAATAGCATTTATTATGTCCTCTCGCCTTGCCGCCTGTTCACCATAGACATTCTTTAATTTAGTGCCAACAATTGGTGTTCTTGCTAATTCACTTTCAAGCTTTGCAAACTGCCCTCCAAATTCATCCCCTGGCCGTGTTGCTTGCGCTATTGCCTGTCCAGCTGTTGGCCTACTTCCTGGAACCATCTCTTTTGCTTGTTGCAACGCTCGGATAATTTTCTCTCTCTCAGGGCCAGCTTTTTCAATAAGGAATTTCCTAACATCTCTAGCAATACCGCTCTCATACATCGGCTTTGTCAGTTCATCAAGATAGCTCACTCCTTTCCCGGCAGCAGCCCCAACACCTGGAAGAGCGCCTCCAAATGCTGCGCCTATACCGGCTTGCCCTGCTTTTGCAGGCCAGAAATCCTCTTCTTGAGTCGGTGTAAGTGTGCCATAAGCAGCCCCCGTACCTACGCCTGTTGCAATCTTTCCTAATGTGCTCGCTGGCGCAACAGCTCTTGCTGCACCAACACCAGGAACTGCTGTCGAAAGTACGTTACCCCCGATCCTGTCCCAATCGATCCCCTCATCACCTTCTGCCTGACGACCAGCTTGGTAGGTTTCCTCCTGTTGGCGTAGCTGTTCCCCAAATCCGCCTTCTGGTATGGGTTCTAGCAACCCTGTTTTCTCAGCAATCCAGTTATTAAGCGCATCACCGGACTTTTTAACGTCTTCAGGAATTGACTCGTAAAGCATCTGTGACAGCGCGTCTACAGGGTCTCTGAGACCTTTTACCCAGCCAGAATAGGTCTCTGCTGGTTGATCTGCTTCTGGCTGCTGAGGGGCTTCTGGCGCTTGCTGAGGAGCTTCTGGTGCAGGCTCAGCTTTCTGATTCAGCCGTAACCTTGCACTAGCAAGAGCTAATGCCTGTTCCTTTGTCATTGCCATGCCGCTCTTTCTTCAGGTGTCATGATGTCCCATAATTCAGGCGAAACCCCTTCAGGTTGAGCTCCACCTTGCTCTTTAGCCTCTTCATAGGGTTTGCCGTAATCTTGTTCATAAGCCGTTTTAACTCGATCCCAGCTCTGCTCTGCCTGTTGCTTTACAAGATCCAGGTTTTCTTCAAACTGCTCTCTAGTTTGCGACTGCTCTAAATTACCCCACAGGGTTTGTAGTAATCTATTCTCAAAATCAGAGACCTGCCCTAAAGCGCCGCCAGTTGGCGAATTAGCTTTCATTTCCGCTAATTTATCAAAACCGATATTGCCTCTAATTGTGTCCAATGTGCTTGCTAGGTTGTGAGCTGGTGTGCCAGGGATTCCCTTCGTTAAGGCTCCAGCAATTCCTGTAGTCCAGCCAGATGATTGCGACTTTGCTTTATCTATTTGATCGCCAAGCAAGTCTGTTTTCGCCTCTCCAGTTGAAAGACTTGATTCAACTTTGGGCCTTGTTATAACCTTTTCTGCTTCTCGTTCGGCTAAATCTGTTGCAGCTGCAATCTGAGGCTTCATGCCTAGTTCTACGTCCATCTGAGCTTGTGTTTTAGCGCCTGATTTAGCGCCTGCTAACGCGGCCTGCAGCTGTACATCATCTTTTGATCTGCGAACAACTTCTTCCTGAGTTAAAAACCCTCCTCCTCGCCTGTCAAAGACTCTTATTCCTTGTGGTGTACTTATTGGTTCATAAGAAGGATAACCTCCAGATGCACCAGCTGCCTGATTCATAAGCATTCTTTTGGCTAAGTCAGTTTCTTGTAAGTATGGATCTGTACCCAGCGTCAAGGCTGCGCGTTGTGGATCTGGCGCAACTGCAGCTGTTTTCAGACCTGGGATTTGCTCGCCCTCAAATTGCTCTTCTGGAGATAATTCATAGGGCTTTTCAGGCGTTCCTTGAAGTGCACCAATCACACGATCCATAGCTTTCTGGCGCTGTTCAGAATATTGCTGCCCTAATGCCTTTTCCTCTTCCGCTACTTTCTTTTCACCATATTTACCAATAAGAGCCTTCCCTAGCTGCCCAACACCAGTCCCCCAGCTATACGGCACAGCACGGCCTGAAACGCGCTCAGTACCTCCGTATGGAGCCATGGATTGCTGTGTTATTGCATCCATAACTGCTCTTCGCTTCTGTAACCGATTCCAGTCTGACTCTAATGGTGTTCCTTTGTATCTAGGCATTATTTAATCATCCCATAATCCACAGCCATATAACCGTCTACAGTCGAAATTGCATCTGGCATCACCTTAACTACGTCTTGAGCCATAACACCTATCTGCCTATCACCACCCCAGATATAGTCAAATGCATAAACAGGGAAGCCCATAATACTTGTCCCAATCCTTTCAATATTCTTCTTGAGGCGTTTGTCAGAAAAAGCAGTAATCCCAGCAGCGCCAAGCCCCGCTAATCCACCATACATGGCATTCTGTTGAGCAACATCTGCGTTATATCCTGCCATATCGTATGCACCTTGACGTTGTGCAGCGCCCGCATAATCTGGCCCGCCAGTGAATTGCTGTTGACCATATGCTTGGAACTGAGGCATACCCACTTGAGAGCCTGTTCTAAAAGCGCTCATTTCATTAATTGGCGTCTGCCTGGCTAATAGTGCTTCTTGGATACCTTGCCGCCTAGTATCCAATCCAGTTGTATAGTCTGCCATTGCCTCACGGCCCTGCATTCCTCGACCTTGTAAAGCAGACGAATAACCAAGACCTGCCATCTGCTCAGCAGCAATCTCAGCCTGTTGCCTTGCATCATTTTGCTGGCGGTCCAATCTGTCCATTTCTCTGTCATATGCCTCACTTCTAACCGGAATCCCTTGGGATACAAGCGTGGATCGTTTCCGTTCTTCATCCCGTGCCCGTTGGTCATTAATTCGCGCCATCATGGCATCGGTAACACTCTGCCGATGTTCGCCATATGTAGGCATTGCACCTGCCGGGCCTTGATATTGAGGGACTTCACCGCTGACTGAAAAGGGCGTAGAGAAGATATCTCCCATCTGACTTACGCCTTGCTCACCAAGTTCTGCAAGACCTGTCTGCATCCTTTGAGTGGCTTCAAAGGCTTTTTGAGCTTCAGGATTAAGCGCGGTTGTTCCTGTCCATTTATCCGGATCATTTACTGTTGTGAATGCTTCCCTTGTTGGCGCAGCTGCAGGAGCTCCTGATCTAGTGGTAATCATCCCTGGATCTAGATTGCCAAAAGATCTCTCACCCCTATATGCCGATTCAGTTGGTGTGGTGCGCCCACGCTCATAAGCATCAAGGGCAGATTGATAGCCTGCTTCATCAAATACTGGGTCAGTTCCTTGCTGCCAAGTTCTTGAGCCATAAGGCGTAAACTCATCTGGTCGATTTGCTAGTGTCTGCAGCCTAGCCATTTCAAGATCGCCCTTTGCAGTTGCTTCTGCAGCGCCTCTATAGTCCGGTGGTGGTGGAGAGTTAGGTTTGCTCATTATGCGGCCTCTTCTTTACATTTGATCCATTTGCAATCATCTCTGTGCAACTCCAAAATAACCGTATCCACATTTTTCCTAGTCCCATCCTTTATCCTGGCTATTTCTCTAAAGCCTATTTTCTTATCGAACTTTAGTGCTTTTACATTCTCGCTACTGACAAAACCTATTGCTGTTTGTCTGTCGCCGACATTGAAAATATAATCGAATACTTCATAGAGAAATGTGTAGTTCTTCAATCCAAGCGGGTTATCTATGGCGATATGGACCTGAACACTTCCAGGTGTCCATAGATCCATCAAACAAACGCAATATAACTCACCTTTATCAGATATTGCTGATATACCTTTGGAATCACTTATTCGTAAGTGGTTAATCTTCTTGACAATCCATTGAATATGCTCCTCAGTAGCAGGAACTATTCTCATAGAATTCCGCCTCGCTCATACACATAATCACATGAAATCCATTTAATGGTATAGCTGTCTGTTTCAACTCTAATACCGCCTGATGCGCTATATCCAACATTATTGTTTGGCGATGACCATTGCCTGACTACTAATAGGGCGCCTGACCATAATGAGGCATCCCATACAGCTGTATCCCACAATGAAGCCTCTGGCGCTGTATACGTGCTTGTACCTGTTATCTCCTCATCCGTGAAATCTACATCCAGGCCAGCGAAATACGTAATGCTGCCATTCACGCGAAGAAGCGGGCGGAAAAAATTAAATCTCTTCTGTTGTGAGGTATTTCCAAAATAATTAAATGCTGGTTTCCCTAAAGCGACTATCTGATTCCCGCTATCACTCGTTCCTGTCCAGGCTTTTCTTACCCCGGCTTCAAAACCGAAATACAGTTCCTTCTTGTATTCAACAAAGCATTCACCATCCCAAGAATCAAATTCACACCAGGATTTAGTGATAGTGTTCATTACATATTGCTTATGCTCTCCACCTTCTACTATCGGGATATTGAATATTAAGGCTTCTTCAGCTGGATATAATGTTGCTTCCCAGCCGAAATTATCACCATACGAGTCGGCAACTTCATTGAAAGCGTCTTCAATCTTATTTGTTAGTGCAAAGGTCGTATCGATCTGAGCAGACTGCAGTGCAGTCGATAGCGGGAACGCGCCATTTTGAATAATGGCAATCAAGTCACCGCCAAATTTAACATGGCTTCTGCGCCCTAATGGCTTACCAACAAAATAAACGCCGGTCAGGGTCCATTCTGAAGCTGTAGAAGGATCAGTACCACGATAGACAATCACCTCTCCCTCAGATGTCATACACACCAAGGCATCATCTGGCCCATCACCAGAGTCAAAAGACCATGTTGCTGTCCACATCAAATAACCGCCTTTCCTGCATAATGAGGAAAGATCGAATTCTAGTAAATTACCACCAGCTGCATTAGCCGATGGATACCAGAATGACAATGAGTCCTTTTCAACAAAGACAAGCCTTCCTTTATATTGACTCACATTGATTATATCTGTTGAAGTCAATCCTATTAGTGCAGGACTTGTTATTGCATCAACAGATAACCATACAGAACCATTGTAATATAGAGGTTTGTCGACACCATTGACCATGATAAGCCAGTTGGTCGTACCATCGCCAAAGTTGGTATATTGAAACTCGCCATCGGTTACAGTTGCTGATTGAGCTGCTGCAACACCTGAAGACGATACATCGTAAACATCGTTATCAGAAACAGCGAACATTTCACTATTCCCGTCCATCTTATTATAAACCGCTAATGTTTTTACAAGCCCGTTAATATCAGATGCATACTCTTCTCTACCACCTCGCAGCCTTACATCTGATGTTGTCGGAAACCAATTGAGAAGCTTTCTTGCATCAGTTTCTGGCATATTTGCCAGAGCATCCCTAGCATTCCAACCACCAACAGGGGCCGGAGTACTATAAACATCAACAATTTGACCGCGAGGGGCTTTTGTTCGTATTGCTTGTCTCACGGCAGTGGCCAGAATCCTTGGTTGATTATTATTTTAGGCGAGGATTGATGTTCCCTATTATCCTGATGCAAGACTTTCTGCAGCCCTTGCCTTGATAGCGCATTTTCTACCAGCTTCTCATATGTCCTGAAATCTTCAGCATACTCGAACCCTTTTTCTTTCTTCCATCGCCACCTCAATCCCATCTGGATGATAGGTTCAGGCAAATCTATGGTGTCAGTATCTTTGGTGAAATATTGCTGCCTACCACAATTTATCCAGTTCCATGTGACATATTCAAAAGCCCATGTATTCCCTGCCACAGCAGTTGGTGTGACAAGTAACTCGCCAGTCCTGATCCTTGCCATATAGCGAGGGGCCGTATTAGCGAAGCCTTTTTCAGCTTGCCAATCAGGACCATCAATAACCAATACTGGGAGATTTTCAGTTCTGTCCCATATGGTATCGTTCTTGATATACCTGAATCCGTCATCGGCTATATCTGCAATGAATCCTTGAGACTCTTCAGCTATTGTTGTATGCGTGGCCTCCAAGGTTAATCCCTGCCAACTACCGCGCCCCGATAAATCATTACCCTCTTCTTCAAGCAATGAATAAATCTGGGTAATTTGTGGATCTGTCGAAGTAATAACAACGGTTGGAACTGTGATATTGGTTCTACGACAAAATCTTTGAACAGTAGTTAGCAGGCTCATAGCTTATTCCTGTAGCTTCTTGAGGATTGTTGCTTCTTTCATTAAGTGATGTGGTTTCTTACCGAATTTCTGAAAATACATGCCAGCAAGGTCCCTCGCTCTGTCCTTTTCGTCATAAACTGGTAATTCCTCTGTTTCATGATAGCGTTCTACTGGAGACTTGGTAGGGGTATCAAAGAAAGCGTCTCTTTTAACAGCATTATCAAGGATTTCGCGTTCATTAATTGTATTCTCTGTGGAGGGTTGACTACCCGCCTCTTCGCTCTGAGCATCCATCCGAATCTCAAAACGTTTAATCTGATCCTGCAGAGAGTCAATGGTCCCTTTCAATTGCTCGTTTTGCTTCTCAAGAGACGCTATCTGCATTGTAAGCGGGCCATGATCCTTAGCCGCCTGTAACCAAGCCTTAGCCTTGTTCTTCAGTTCATTGGCTCCCATCCCAAGACGCCGCATTGCTTCATCATTAGCTTGCGCAAGGTCTTCAACAGACCTGCACCCTGCATTCAGAAGATTTTTGCATTGTGCTGGAGAAATAGAACTCCAGTCCTTTATGGGGGTCCCATCTACTGGCGGTTCCTGTCCGTTCTGCCATCGACTATAAGACTCTTTCCACAAGTCTAGATGTTTCTGTGGAATGCGGCCCGCACGCACATTCTTCTCAACCGAGACGAACCATGCCGCTACCTTTTTCACTACAACATCCTTTGAATATGGCGGAGTGATTAGCGCGTAATCTTCATCCTTTGCTACATGATGCCCCTCTGATAATGTCCTCTCACTATCAGTTACTGCGCGTCGCTCAAATCGAACATATGCCGGACGGTTTTCGTCGCGCTCTAAAATTTCACCTACTGACATGTCTCTCTCCTGTCTGGATTAGTTACATAAAATAATGCGGCTGTTTCTTGATCATCTGCCCATTCAATCTCATATCCGTTTGAGATAAATTGGCTTCGCCACCATTCATACGGCTTTACCGTTAAATGCAGATCTGTATGTAGCGCGTCTCCAAAATGATCATGCACAGTGCTTATCTGAAAAAACACTTTATCCGAGGATTCCATGATATTTCTGATAACCCCTTCTACTAGATCTGTCGGAAGATGTTCCATTACATCAGTACAGTATCCATACTCTGACGCTATTGGGGGTTTATTCTTCAGATCCCACTTAAGGAATGGCAGAGAAAGCGCCTCTTCATCCCTACAATTATCGGCAAAATCCACCAACAAGACATTTAAGCCTTTCTCTGCTAATTTAACGCTTGATCTTCCTGTTCCGCAGCCGTAGTCAATAATAAGGCCATTCGGTTCGAATGTTTGGATGAAGAAATCAACCATATGTTCGCCAGGAGCGCAGTCCCGATAACAGTCAAACTGCCACATATACTGATATTTTTCTTGCTCTGTGAGATGCTCGTAATCGGTGTTGTACATGGTCTGCAAGAGACCATCTCCATACACTGTGATTTCACATCCCATATCTTTTAAGCTGCTTGCTGTAAGTTGAAACTTCTCGGCTTGAGCCTTCATGGCAACAGATGAAGTATATTTCTTGCCAGCCCATTCAACATCAATGGTTGGGATAAACATATTCATGTCTTGAGAATAAGCATGTGATTCGCCATCCTTGTGGCATGAATCAAGCCCAAAGATATGCAACTTTCTAAAGCCTAACGCATATGCTGCGCACATAGATGAATTCCCAACCGCAGCACCACCGCCCAATAGAACATAGCCCCCTTTCTTTATTCGATCTTCAGGGAAATACTGCTCTATATCACCGATATCCAAATGCCAGACTATTGGTGAAGCAACAGAATCCATTGTTTTCGGATCAACTTGAGAGCCAAAAAGATGATCTATCGCTAGCTCATCGACAAGTCCTGCCGTTTCCTCTTTTGCATCTATAATGCATTGATACTCAACCACTATTCCATGCTCTCTGAGATATTGGCTTGCTGCATTCATAGCGAATACGGTTCCACCGTGCATTTGATATTCGCGTATGTCTTCTATCGAATCTTTGAGTGATGGTCCGCCACCAACTATTACAGCTTCGCCATCATGTTCTGGCTCTGACTTGAGCCATATTAACTTTTTAGCTGAATTAACCCTTATATTCCTTTCAAGTGTCTCATCCGGTGTATTGCAAATCACCAAGACAGGAACGTAAAGAGGCATACTTGCATGAGGATTTTGATAATCCATCTGCATAACTTCATTAGTAGGTGCTGTCATATAGTACCTTAATAGAGCGGCTGATCATTCCTGACCAGCCGCAATATAGCCTTGTTTTTAATATTATTAAAAACCTGGGCCTCCCAAATCCTTAAGGAAGCCCGCCACTCAGTCCGACGCTGGACCCGCTGGTCGATCAATAATGACAGCCACTGTCAGGACATCACTTTTAGCAGATGCCACAACCGCTACCAAGGCACTATTAACGATGTTACTTGTAGCCGCTGCAATGGTTTCACCGGATGCGGAAGCGATGGCTGCACTGGCAGCAAGCGACAAGGTGTTAGCCTTACTTGCAATAGCCCATCCACTGATCTGATACCAGCCATATTCATCTGCAACACAAGCTGACATAGCTACTGCATGTGGATTAGGAGTACCTACTGCACTTGTAGCAAGGGCAGACTGGAAACCTACATTATAGGTCACCCACAGCCCAACAGTCGTAGAGGCCACGCCTTTGAGATAGATGAACTCACCTTCTCCATAGGTCGGGTCTTTAGCCCGCACAATGGTACCCAGTGGGTGTTTCTGAGTGGTCGAGTTATCAGCGATACCCTGAGAACCTGCCACAGTATCTGTTACTGCATAAGTCATTTTTTCTCTCCTTAAGCGAGGATCAGGCCCTGCTGATTACGGTTAGAGCAAGTCAGGTTGCCCATCCAGAGAATCGGAATTACAACGCCATCCTGATTGATAGGACGCTGCTCTTCCACAATCTCCATATCTGCATCACGATGGACACATAGACCGAGATACTCGGTATTGATGAAGTAACCATGTGTGTCAGGGATACCTGAATTTCCATCAAACAGGACATCTGCCCCTTTGTACTTCAGAGTGGAAAACCCACCATTAGCACTGGAAGAGCTTGTGTAACGCTTAATGGAAACCTGAGATGTTTCGAAATACTGGTAATAAGTATTATCCATTACGATCAGGTCAGGCTGGTCATCAGGGCCACGATCCAGATTGAGCCACAGGGGCAGCATCATGGAATTTTCAATAGTCGTCGCACTTGGCGTTACAGACTCATCTGAAGCGTCAAAGATTTGACTGAGCCAGAAAGCATATACACTGGAATCAATACCACCGACCGTACCAGTACCAAGATCAGAGATGATAGCCTGTAGGCCGTTAATCTGATTGGTTGCGGTACCATCCGAATACAGATCCTCGGAAAAGTTGTTCGCAAAAGTACGCTTTGCATTCTTGATGCGAGCCTTTGCAAGATTGATGATACGGCTTTCGCCAGAGTTAATGCGCAGTTCACGACCGCTTGCTACAACGTTGATAGCAATCTGACGCCACTGATATTCAGCCGCACTGATAACGTCAGAGGCTTGAATGTTCAGAGTATCCCAGTCGCTGTAACGCTGGTAAGTTGCGTTCTCTGCATAATCTAGCGGAGTTGCGATGGTAAGACCGCCATCCTCGCTCCGGTAATTACCTTTCTTCATGATGTACTTATAGAGTGCATTGCGATTGGAGATATTATCTTTAATCTCCTTGCGATGCTTACGGAATGTGGTAGACACCAGTTCCGTAAAAGTGCTGTTAGGTGATGCCATGACAGGCTCCTTTTAGTGTGAACGTGATTGAATGTCGCGGTAAACTTCCCGCATGGTGTCTTCCATCGTTCCAGTTGGCTCTGTAGAAGCTTTGCTGGTGTCTCGACCTCTGACGTTTGCTGCTTTCGCTTTTTGTGCTTTTTGGGATTCCTTTTTCGCCTCATCAAGAGCTTTCGTTTCTGCTTCTTTCGCAGTCCGGTCAATTTCTTTTTGACGTGTTACAGGATTTAACCAAATAGCATTTTGGTACGCATCCTCCAAATCATATCCAGCATTAATCAATGGTACGATTTGCTCTGATACTTCATCGAAGAACTCATGGGCAGGGTCAGATGCAAATGCATCTACATCCTGTGAAACACGGTCACGGGCTACCTGTTGGGCTTGCTGTTGCGACTGTGCATAATGGCTTTCAAGGTTGTTAACTTTGTCTTGCATTGCCTTTAGTACAGGATCTACTTCTTTCTGTTCACCGTCTAAAGACACATTGTAGCTTTGAGCTAACTGTCTGATAAGGCTAGCCCTACCAGCATCGTCAGCTGTTGATAATCTGTAATGCGCGTTCATCAGATTTCTGACTAAAGCGCTTTCTTCGATCCCTTGAGATTTTAATATCTCTGAATAAGGAGCCATGATATCTCTCATATCGCGGCCTCGATTAGCATCATCGCGATCTTTTTCAAGCCCCTCCCTCATCTGCTCTTCGCGCTGCTCTACATAATCCTGAACGGCTGGATCTAACCCATTCCAGAATCCATGCATCTCCTTTTTCCAAGACTGTGGAGCATGGCGCGCTTCTACTTGCTCAACTTGTTCTTCTTGTTCTGTTTCGATTTGCTCAGTCTCAGGAGCTTCTTCTATTACTTCTTCTTGTTCTGGCTCTACACCAAACAAATCAGAGCTGATGGAATCCATTGCAGCATCCATATCAATGCCGCTTTCTGTACTTTCTGAACCGCTGTCTGCGAGTTCTTCACTCATGGTTAAATCCTCGTATATTCACAATCGGCACCGGATGTTAATTCCTCTGCCAGTTTCTCTCGTTTACGAATGGGCATTTTCTCAAATTCCGCCTCTACAGTTTCATCCATGGCTTTCTCTAATTTCGTCTCTTCAGACTCCATATGAGCAGTGATGTGCTTTTTAAGGCTTGGCTCATAATCAACACAATCATGCTCTGCCATATCCTTTCTGCGCTGTTTATAAGAAGTAATTAACTTCCCTGATGCAGGAGAGAGATAGCTATCCCATGGAGCCATATCGCAATTAATCATTGTCGGGACAATGACGCGATTGGCCTCTAAACCGCATTCGCAGGTTTGAGGCTTTTTATAGTCTTTCAATCTTAGGATTCGATCAAATCTGTGGCCGTTTTTGCATTCGTATGTATATAAAGGCATAAGCATCTCTTAATATAATATTGCAATGTAATCTATAAAGAGGTCGTGTGTCGGCGTTCCAGAATCTGGGTGGATAAAATTAATCTGAGAATCACCGCTTGAAATATAATTTGGATTAGAGGGGATCAGGATTGTTCGATAGTTGTAATCCGTTGCGTTATCTAATCGCATTACTACATCTTCTAATCCAGAATCATAATTATGAAAACTTACATCAACATGATGAGTCGCTAAGCCTTGATAATATGCTCTGAGAACAAGGCCATAAATTGACGTTACAGACGTAAAATTAACACTCAAATCTATGCCGGGAGCACCTGTAACTTCATCGATTGTTGTGATATTTCCATCGAATGGCGTTTGAATATCACTTACTGGAGTGACGGCCGCTGCCGCATTATTGTCATACATACTGTCAGCATCTAAATATGAGCTGCCTGTAAGCTTTCCCCAGTTCGCCCTTCCGTTTCCATCCGCTATCAGATACTCATCATCAGCCCCTGTTACTGCAGGGAATTTATACCTTGGCATTAAATTGATCCGTCACTGCCATTTACAGTAAATGTCAGAGCATTTCCAGTTCCAGTTCTTACTGCTAAGTTCCCCGCAGGATCTGTCATATATAGATTAACTTCTATGATATCCGTTGCATTCCCAGCTAATGAAACATCGTAAGCAATTGCTGTTGTCGCATCATAAGTCGAGCCATCATTATCAAGGAAGATTCTATATGTAGCAGCGGATGCTGTTGTATTGCATATAATGATATTTTCAATCGTAAACCTGTCTCTGCGATCAGGACTGAAGATAGACACAGCTGTAGTGTCGGGTGGGGTTCCCTGTCCGAGTTGCTTTCTGATCTGGCTAGGCAACTGCTTTCATCATCCTGGCTGCTTGTTTGTCCAGCATAGACCTGACATCAGATTTATGACGTTCCAATAGGGCTTTCAGAGAGGCTTCCATCTCAACCTGATTTGTTTGTTGCTTGACATTAGCGAGATCTTCCTGATATTTCAGCTTTAATTGCGCCAACTTGTTTGCAAAATCAAGCTGCATCTTTTCTGCTTTGAGGTTGTTGGATTGCTGAATAAACTGTTCCTGAGCTTGTTGTTTTTCCTGCTGGAATTTCTGCTGCTCTTGTTGAAACTTCTGCTGAGCTTGCTGGAATTCCTTTACTGCTTTTTCTTGTTCTGGATTAGGCTGTTGCTGAGGCTCAGTCATCTGATTCAGCTCGTCCTCAACCTCTCGGCCAAATCGATAACGCTTAACAATAGAAAGCATCATGGACTTTGCAGCCCCGAATGGCATAACGCCTTTGTCGATCAGAGGGGAAATACCGTTCATAAACTGGCCCATGGCGTTCATGAAATCACCAACCAATTGCTTGTCTTCAGTCGCCTCAACGTCAATCGTTGAATTTGTCTCCATATCGAGGCGATAACTTCTCGAATAGTTATCTTTCAATATTTCGAGGACATCACCCCAATTAGGCATTTGCAGCACTTGCATGGCTTGCTGAATGGATGGATCTTGAGGATTCATCCTGTTAGCTTGTGCAATTTGAACGATTTTCTGTGCTTGCTCTCTCTGCTCAGTTGTAGAGTAGGGCAGTCCTGTCATTTTCGCCCATGAGGCTTCAGAGAACTTGTTGACAGCAACATCCAGCATCAAGCGCATGGTATCAAGAACATATCGTTGGACTTCCTTCTGGAGCCGCTTAATCCTCATGGTTCCCCATGATTCCTTGATCTTCTGCGCACCTAATGTCTCTGACGCTGCTGATTGGCCCCTGATGATGTCGGAAATACCGGTCACTTCATAAATGACCCGTTTTGCTGATTCTCTTGCCTGCATAAGCTGCTGGGCAACACTAACGAGTTCAGCTATAGGAATCATCCAGATATTCTTATCCAGGCCACCTTCTCCAAAAATCGCTGCCTTATCTGTTGGAACAAGGGCATTATCTTCTTCTTTGAAGATCTGCTCTATTTCCTCACCCAATGATCCGTTATAAGCACCCCTAACCTTGATCGCCTCTATGACGCGATTCAGCCTATCCTGTATTCTGTTCAGTTCCCTAGCTTGATTCTTGTAGATTGTATATAGAGCAGTCGGTATACGATCACTGGACTTTTCGACAAACTGAATCGGTTCAGGGCAGTTGAAGAATCCTGTCAGTTCTAATGGGTCATCATCCTCTCTTAAGAAATCATCCTTGTATTGAGAGCTGATATATTTGATTTTTTTGTCTGATTTATCCCAAATCTGGAAAATTCTGGCTGTTTTGCGGTAACCCTGATCCTTATTTTCTTCCTTTTTATAATCGTCTTCGTTATCTTGCTCTTCACCCTCGACAAACGTCAATTTATTGGCTTTTGCACCAAATAACCGTCTAGCCTCTTCACGGTCTAAATATTCCTCATAGGCTATCCATGGGACTTTTGACCACTTAGTGGCATATCCGAACAGAACCCGATCCCATTTCCTGGAATCCGTGCAAACGGTCTCCCAGTCGTCATCAGACTCATATTTGATGCTGGTAACACCTCGGCCGGGCAGAAGTCCATCAAGTGTCGCATTTGACATAGATTTGTCGAATTTGTCGTAATCATCGACATCTGTGTCTATCAAATACTCTAAGATCCGTTGCGCAGCTTCTGCAACAACTTTTCCCATGGGGTCCTCATCCTTGAATCGCCTCTTTACTAAGGGCCGTGGAACCTCTGAGAATAGGGCCGGCAGGAGGGTCTCTGTATTGGAATAGAGGATATTGAACGGTGTTTTTTTCTCATTGGAGTAGATTTCACGAATCTCTCTGCCATCCTCGCGAAAATCCTTCTCGCGCTTTTTGGCGTCGTTGATTTCTTCCAGCCATTGAGAAACCGTTAGATCAGTCATACAAATCCAGCCCTTTCATTGCGTTTTTTCCTAAAGTGCTCTTTTCTTATCTCGCCAAATTTGATATTTGTCACATTTCCAGCGAACAGCTTTTCTTGATCGGTGAGTTCAGGATAGGCCGTTTTTGATTGCTGCCAGGTTAAACTGAGATACCTAAAAGCATCTGAGGCATGAGAATGTTCGTCATGGACGGGAGTGAGAGAGAATACTTTTTTCACCTCATCATAAGTCCGTTTGTAGTTCTTCAGGTGCTCAAATCCCTTCTCTACACTTTTGTCGAAATCACACAGAGGGAATGTCTTTCTAGCCGCCTGTATGCCATCTTCTCTGCCAATGTTTGGCACTAGAACGAAATCACCTACTTTCTGATCTATGAATTGCTGGAGTATTGTCTTACCACCCATACCTAATTTAAGTGGTTTTGCATCATGAGGGAGCCAATGAAGGCCGTAATCGTATGCTTTTCCCCTCAAAACTTCGCAATAATCCTCAATTTCCTTAAAACTGTCTTCATGATAGTCGATTACCCTGATCCTGCCTTCTACCATCTGGTAGAACCAGATTGAAGTCATATCTGACCGACCGATATCCCATACGGTGAAGACCGGTAGGTGACCAACAGAAGGGAAATCACCTAATCGGCCATCAAAGGTCACTTTAGTGGTCTGAGCGCCCCAAATCGCACCGGGGATGGCTGCTTCAAAGCTTACATAGTACTCTTGGAGCCAGATTGCCTTGCCATATTCGTCTCCGTGCTCACTTTGAAGCTCTTCAAGCTCATTTAAGAGCTGTTCGTGAGTGAAAACGCCGGTTTTATCGACCGTTAGGCGTTCAGAGAACCAATCTTCAGACTTCTCTGCGAGATCCATCAGGTTTTTGAAGTGATTCTTGCCCCTTGGTGTTGAGTTAAAGATAGCCCAACCACCATTTTCAAGCAAAATCGGCCTTAAAAAGCCCCATGAACTTGGATTAGAGAGCGCATATTCAGAAAATGTCAGGCCTACAGGAGGAGAACCTACAAGGGCATCGTAATTATCACTACCCATCAGCTGCCAGGTTGAACCATTTTTGAAAACCAGCTTCATTTCCTGCTGGAGTGTGTTTTCCCTTATTTCATGCGGGAATGCTTCATCTATTCGTTTCTTGCCAGTATGAGGATTGACAGCATCCCAGATAGCTTTACGACACTGGTTATATTCTGGCAGCAGATACCAATAGTTGCCTACTCGCTCAAATACTGAACACGCATTGTGATGCAGCATGGTATCGTCTTTTCCAGATCTTCGATGCCAGCAACAAGCTGCTCTTTTCCCTCCCTGGGCAAGATAATTCCATAATGGAACCTGATAATGACGTGGCTGCCAATTATTCGGGAGGGATATATTCATATTTAAGGGCTGACAAGGCTCCTCAGTCCGGGCCACAAATAGCCTGGGTTCTCTCGCATCCACCGGAGAGCGGTAAATACAGTCTCATCCGATAGCCCCAAAGGAGAGGCTGTATGAAAGGCGGCTACCACATAACAGAGTGAATCTACATCAGTGCCGCTAATATTAATTAGTATTTGTGACTCGTAAGCAGCCATGTCCAAAGTTGCCCAATTCGCTGTACCCGCCTCAGCGCCGCTTACTACCAATTCTACCCCTGCACCATAGACGCGGTAATCTCTAAGCTTTTCAGCATCTGTCGCAGCCTTGCGATTGATTGCAATCGCCCCGGCCAATACTGTTCCAGCAGCATCGGCAGATTCTTCGTGCACACTGGCAGAACCAAGATAATCAGAACTGGTATTTACAAGATAAGATTCAGAGCCTGTGCCCCCTCTGCAGCTGGCATAGGCCCCTACTCCGTTTGTCGCATCGCCTAGCTCAAAATAGGGATCTGATGCTGATGCTTTATCCGCTACAAGAAAGATTAATGCATTATTAGTACTCAAAGCTGGCATCGTTCCACCACCGGCTAAGGCAAACGTCGGGGTTGATGACCCGCCAACTTTCCTTGGGACGAACCCTGCCCCGACTCGTGTAACAGTCTCATCGCCTGCGTTGCGAAAGACCAACCCCTGCACTAGATCTACAAGATCTGTTCCGCCATCAACTAAAACAGAATCATTATTGATCAGCAGCTTACATGCCGGATAATCAGAAGCAACGAATTTAGGGTCTGGGAGAGAGGTTGTCACGTACCCAGATCCACCAAGACTCTTGAGGCTTTCTGAATTCCCGCTCGCTGAATCCTCTCCGCATACCGTTACCGGATTTTGAATTGCCATATATAACTCCTAGTTATCCAGCGCATTTGTATCGCAAGGGCCTGCAACAAGGGCCGCCGCAACCTCAACCCACTGAGCCGCAGCATTCCCAGCTTTGGTCGTTCGACACCACATCGCCCGTCCTGCATAGGGGGATACTTCTCCAACAACATAAAATGCATCATATGTCGCATCTATCGGGATCTGTTGGTTTACCTTGATAACCCGCATTGTATTTGCAGCATCGGCCGCAGCCTGCAAAGCAGCTCCAGTAATAGCCATTATCTACTCCTAAAAAAAGGGGCCGAAGCCCCTTGAATTAAATTCCTAAACCTACTTCTTCAACTCTCTTTATTTCTAAATGGATGCCAAGCAAGGAACCCCCAACACAAGGCCCCAATCCAATATATAGCACCCTCTACTAAAGCCTGTCCCTCAGTTAGGTCAAAAGTGTGGACGCGTCCAGCAATAACACAAATTAACATCAAAATAAGAAAGAATATTCTCATTTCTTTAAAAGCGCCTTCTTAACACCCTCTCGGCACATCTTCCGTGCCTTGCTCTGTGAAATACCTAAACGCTGCGCCACTTTCTTGTCATTGGCAGCCTGACAGAATAATCTGTGCTGCTTAGGTGTCCAGGGCATTTAAATATTCAAGCAACAGGGATTTAGAACCTCTGAGCTTATCCTCTGGATCACCGTAAAATTTGATCTTGGAGCCGTTTCTCATGAAAATCACTTGATAGCGAGGTATCTTATCAGGAATATGCCTCGCCTCCATTTTCTTCAAAAGCTTCGCTTCATAATCACGCATTACCTTCCCTGAGCCCGCAACAAGGCTTCCTCTATCTTGCGCCTGTAAACATCCCCAGTCCCTCCAGCTCGCTTGAGCGCCCTGGCTTTACGCTCTTTTTCCAACTGTGCTGCACTCTTCATAGACCCTGGCCTGGACCCACCAGAATAATCACCAGCCTCCATCTTCTTCACGCCTGAACTCTTCGGGCTCGGGCGCCCAGTCGGACTCGGTACAGATTTACCCTTGCCATAATTCCTCATATCTATTCCTCTAATTTAATCAGAAAACGACGAGTATAAGGGTTGTAATTATCCCGCTCGTCATATCTTTGACGTACTTCAAAATCCCGCCTATCCTCTCGACGCTGCTCCTCAACCCGATACCAACCCCTAGTCTCAGGATAGGGAACGGATAAATCATAACCCTCAAATTGGTCATAAGCACAGACCGATGAACTTCCAAATACAGGAATGGCGAGGAATAACAAAAGGAATAGAAACGGTCCCCAGTAAGAATCCTCAAATAGCAAAATCAGGAACTTCATCGCCACCACCTTAAAGGTAATGTGATTTCAATGTTTGACTCAATGCCACTTTTCCTCGCAGCTCTGTTAAACTTAAATAAAACCCAAATAAGACTCATAAATCCATGATATCCAATACGGGAAACTTGCCAGTCGCATCCCCTAAGCATCTCACCACCCCCTACAACATTACTTGATTCAGATCTCAATACCAATATTGATGGCCCACAGTTGGGCAACAAAAAAGACTATAGCAAACACCGCAAACAGTACCTTGGCTATAAGAAGGTAAAAGTACATCGGATTATTCATGATGCTTCCCCACAGTCTTAGAGTAATACTCATAGACATCAACATTAGATATTACGTGATAGTGCTCAGACTCTGACTCAGTTAGAGCAATGATCGCCTCATGGAGCTGATCAATACTGATTTCCTTAGCACATGCAGATGAAATCCAAAGCCCACCAACAAGTGCCAAAATAATGGCTATCACCACTCCCAATGCGTCCCAATCATACAGTCTCATCTCACACCCCCAATATCCGAGCTACTAACTCCAAATACGCCCGCGCTACAGAATTCTCATGCCCAGCACACCACCGAGATACCGTCCTCTCATCTACCCCAACCAACCTGGCAAAATGCCTGTTGCTCCATCCAATCCTACCTAGTAACTCATTCATAATGTCCTACCTATACTGACAAATCGCGAATTAAGTAGGACTATAGCATAGTTTATGTCCTGTTAGTAGGACTTTTGTGTTGGGATTGGAAGACTTGGGTGTGGGGTATATGGTACCGCCTCATAGCCACCCCCACCTGCGCCTAACCCACCCCCCCCCTTCAAATTATTCCTGTGAGCTAATCTAAGCTCGTGTGAGGAGAGAAGGGCTGTGGGTATGGGGTAGCCTAGGGTAGAGCTAGTTCTCTCCTCTCAGGGCTTGTGCTCAAGCACCTCACCATCAACAGCCTGCTCTGATGCATCCACTGTCAGGGTCTGTCCACCTGTCTCCAGCTTTACTATGCCTCTGTTCACTGTCACCTGGATGCCTGTAGCTGCTTGATTAGCTTGAGGATTATCATAGTATCCGTGCTTGCTCAAACACAGCTTGGTGATCGCTGAATTGAACGTACCATCCAGGCCATTATCGAGCAATTTCGTCTCTTGCATTGACATTAATCTATCAATGATGCGACTAAACTCTTGTTTATTCTTATCTTGTCTCCAGATAGCAATTCTTTCTCTTGTCACGTCAATGACTTGAGATAGTCCAGATATGCTAGGTATTTTATGGCCGTGTTGTTCCCAGCCTTCCAAGTACTCCTTCGTTTTCCTTATTAGTTCTGGAGTGTATTTAGTTGGCCTTCCGCCTGGGTGCTTCTTCTTAAGAGGCTGAGTTTCTGCCATGTCTATTACCTGCTGTCTGCAAGGTGGGTTAATTCCAAAATTGTGATGGAGCTCACTAAAGTATTCTGTACGCCTGTCGTTAACTATCATAACAAACACGTAATCATTGGAGTATAGACCATGACCAAATCAAAGCTTAGCACGTTCTTTTCTAATCTTTCCTTCCAGGTGGACTGGGCTTACAGCCGCAAAGAGCTTGAGTTCTCAGTCAATGATGAATCGGGTGATGTCGATTACGATAAAACAGAAGAAGTCCTCAACCTTCTGCATAAAACCTTCCCTAATATTGGTGGATTCCGTACTGGATACGGAGCGTGGGTTCTAAGTCCTGGATACAAATCCAAAGGAGATTGGAACGACCCGTCAAGCGCTCACCATTACTGAGTTGAGCTATATTTAGGAGGCACCAAGGAATAGATCTGCTGTGCTGGCATATGCTTGGATACTATTGTCCTAGGCTGATATGGCTGATTTAGCGGGACGTTCTCGCCATTAATGAACATGAAGGCTTTACAAGCTGAGTCTAGCCTTGTGTTATCCCAAGATCTGAATAGCTTATATGCAAAGGCTAGTTTCATATTCTGTGACCCACTTCATTCTTAAGTGTCAATGGATTATACGCCTTAAGTGGTTGATAGTGTTGTTAGTCAAGATATTTAACGCTTTCGTCAAGATTTTATACACACTTAAGTTATTGATTTATATCAAACAGCGTCCAGATATTTTACATCTCTTACCTAGATACTGGTTGGTATATTGTTCTTGTTTTGCCTATCTGTCCTGTATTCAGGTACTTATAATTATTGGCATGTGTTCTGCATTGTTTAGGGTACACAACGAGGTTATGACATGACAACAATACATGAAGCTTACTTAAAGTCCCAAGGTGGAATTACCATTAACCTAACGCATCCTGAAGTGATTGAAGCACTTAGGAAATATTCGTTTGATACTAAGAATGATGTATCCGGTAAGTCCTTAACCAAGGATGAAGCCGTGCAAGAAATCCTTTATGCCTTTCTGGTAGCAAAACTTTATAAGTAATGTGAACTAGGTCACTAAAGGTTTCAGGTCAGGTGCCGTTAAATATAGTAACACTACAAGGGGAAAGACAATGTTAAGCAATCACGCAGCAGCCGCTAAGGCAATCCGATCAAAACTTAAAGAGCACGGGATAAAAGCAAAAGTCCGTGCTTCTAGTGCAAGTATGACTAGCAGCGTAAATATAACAATCTTCCAGGATCTTTCGCCTGCAGCCTTGGATGAAGTTAAATCTTTCTGTAATCAGTTCCAGTCCGGGCATTTTGACGGTATGACAGATTGCTACGAATACTCAAACAGCAGGGATGATACCCCTCAAGTTAAGTTTGTTTTTATTTCTGTTGAATATAGCGATGAAATCAAGGCTAAAGCTAAAGATTACGTCGACTAGACCATAAACACATTAGGAGTTAAGACAATGAACTGGAACACAGAAGTTTGCATTTATCAAGGTAATGTCTATACGCGTGAAGTTAGTTCGGACGATACCATGGAATATTCGGATTTTATTTATGATGTTATCCCTTGGGTAAACGGTGAGCCTAACCATGACGCTGTAGAGGCGTCAATCGCCGACGCTGAGCGCGAATTAGATTAGCCTAATCACTTCAGCCCATTCATAGAGTGGGCTTTAGGATCAAAGCTAACTAACAGAGGACATCGCCAATATCAACGGAATAGATGAATACGAACGCGACCGTTACGAATGGATGGCTTTAAATGGTAGCTGGGGCGACTTCTGGGCTACCAATAAGCCTAGAGTGCGTATGGCCAGCTAAAAATGATTAAAGTTCTCATTCTGATAGCCGTTATCGTAATTATTACAGGGGATTAACAATGATTAAACCAGCACTCATCACCATAGCTATCGTCTCCACTATCGTGTGGGGCTCCAACAATCTCGGCGGTGTGATCGATACCTATCAGGTGGAATCCGACTATTACCACTGCACAAGGACATCAGGCGCACTTACTGATACTGAAACCGTTAAGGCTGATCAGGTTTGCCGCGAGTCTACAGGGTATAAGGGGGAATAAAATGCCTTACGACTACCGAAAATACTGTCCATCTAGTGAGACCAGAGCAAAACTAGGTATTGCAATTGTCGTATATGCCGGGCTTGTTACTTCTCTTTACACACTCGCAAGTATTTATTTATAAGGACTAAACCATGGAACACCGTGAAAACAGAGACGACCGCCGCAATGATAAATGCAAGCAATGGGATGCAATTATGGCGGAAGTAGAAAAGCACCGAGCCGCAGCGGACAAGGTAGATGCACGGATAGCAGAGATACGGGCACTCGTTGATAGCTGGGCCAGCATGACAACCACTAAGGTGATATGACATGGGCCAAGCAAAAGCACGTGGCACTTACGAAGAACGAAAAGCTAAAGCAATAGAAAAGGCTGGAACTGCAAAAACACATATGCCTAAACCAGTCCTCAGCAAGCGAGCCGCAACACTGCTAGCAATTATGAGCACAACAACTAAGGGGTAACCAATAATGCTTAATCCGATTAAAGAAATTAAAGCCGTAGCATGGGCTGATTCCGAATTAAAGCTCCTAAGTAACGATCACAACGAAGCAACCCTGCGCAATATGACTACCCGAGAATTTATAAAGTATTGCGATGATTATTCAGACAACCCGATTATAAGCGAGCTATCAGAACGATTAGAACGCTGTATGGACTTTATAACTAATCAGGTTGGGTTATGACTAACCAACGCATACCCGGACTCATAGCCCTACTGATAGCCGCTGTAGCCACGATGTACGCTGCTAAGTGCTCAGCCCTTGACCTTGTACCTGAGAACTGGACAAGGGCTGACACAGGCCGACAGGTGGCTTACATGGCGATTCTAGCTATAGATGCTGGTCAGACTGCCGATATTCAGAATCACGACGATCTGGTAGAGAAGAATCCAATCATTACCGGTATGTTCGGCGAGAATCCAACGTCAGGACAAACTGCAGCCTATTTCATAGGGACCGGGATTACACACTATGCAATCTCTGCAATGCTTAAACCGAAATACAGGCGGTATTGGCAGAATGTATCCCTGTCTTTTAATGGCGCTATTGTTGCTAATAACTTCAGGCTAGGACTTTCGTGGGGCTTTTGATTTCTTCTCTTTAAGGCAAGCCTTAAAAGCTAAAGACATAGCTTCGTTTTTAGGCTTGCCTGCCTTTACACCCACTGGTTCTTCTTTATTAACAACCTTACTCATTCTATTGACAACCTAACACCATCTATATTACTGATTTTAAATGCGGTTTTTCCACAGGGTATAGGAGATGCCGGAGGAAACCCTGCTCAGGTCCGCAAACTGGACGGCCGACTATCTGCCACAAGGGGGGGAGGGTTACAGATAGCTGACCACAAATGGAGCACCTACAATACCTGCCACTTCTCGTGACATGGACCTGTATCGTTCCATGGCAGATCTGGCAAAACATTGTAGTGAAGGCATTTGCCTTTCCTTTGGGGGCATGATTTAAATCTAGCCTATATGTTCCATAATTAGGACAGTCCTGTCAAGTATCTAGAAACGTTAGCTATTAAATACCCGTGCTGTCTTCGCGTTACTCTTTTTTTCTCTTCTATTTCAGCCAAATAATATAGATAAGCTGTTTCTTTTAACGTATCCGTTGCTATGTCATACCAGTTTTCTATGCATTTAACTGTATATGGGGTGAATGTAACCCTTGGGATTAGTGCTTTAGGTGGTGTCTGCACCCTTTCTACGTCTAATTGCGCTATTTGATAGCCTAATTCCTGACTTGTTAACGTGGTTAATATAAAACTAGCCCAATCCTCTAATGCACAATGAGCCCTTTCATGTGGATCTGTTCTACGTCTTGCCATAACTACCCCCAATATATTTTTATCTCTTCCTTGCTATACCGATAAGTCCTATCAATCCCGATAGAAACAGCCAAGCTGCCGGCGGCACTGGCACTGCAGCTATAGGCTCATCAGGACAGTCCAAAGGATTCTCATCAAATCCATTAGGCGGGATTTCAATTATAGGAGGTGGCGGAAATATCGGACCTTCAAATGTACCCCTATCATGACCATTCCCCTTTTTATGGAATATACCAGTCTTGCCGAATGCATCCTCAACAAAATCAAAGAACCCAGCCTGAGCTGTTGAAACAGAAACAGAAAGTATTATTGCGAGTATATATTTCATTGCTATCCCCTAACTAACATCTACAATCCTAACCTGCCAGCGATTCTTAACCTTTCGCCAACCCCACACCTCTATGCATATTCCCGCATCCCTGACAGCATCAACGTGCTCATGTTCTGCTATTTTCTTTACACGTGCTGATATATTTGTATAGCTTGTTGCCTGAACACCAAGTATCTCTGTCCCTTTTATACACAAAACATCTATAAATCCAAATAAGTCCTTTCTAATATTAGCCCCTGGAATCCACTTCTCCGTTACATCAGCTAAGTACCCCTCTTTTCTTAGCCTCTTTAGTGTTCTACTTGTTGGGCTTTCAGCCATTTACTGCCTGCCTTATCTCCTCAGCTATCATTTCTAGGGTGACAAATTCGTCACAAGACAAGTCAATAGCCTCAGTTATATCAGCAGCTGCTAACATGCCTGCCTTAAATGCATGCTCTCCTACAATGGTAAGAGCCTTGCTGAAGAAAGATCTATCCCCCATATTTTTAGGGCATCCGCCTTTATCAGAAGTATATATTACCCACCACTCATCAAACTGTTTCATCTTCTTCCGCCTCCACCCGCCAAGGAACTTTAGCCACTAGCCTGAACAGATCATGCATGCTAGCAATGTAGTCTTCACAATCATCTCTATATTTATGAGAGAAAAGAATTTTCCCCTCGCTATTGTTATACACCTCCCAACCATCACCGCTTTTCTTATACCTTATTTCTACAGCTCCATGTATGCTTTTTGATTGTGCTCCTAACTCATCTCCTGCTGTTGTACATCTAACACCCATTTTAACCCCCTTTTATCCACCATGCCCTATATGGTGTTCTTGGTTTAACGTCTTTGATAATAATCCCTCCAGGTGAATCTACTCCTTCGTACTTTGGTGAAAACTTATCGCCTAATTCTTTCATGAATATTTTTTCATCATCAGTTAGCTTGTTCCATTCTTCTTTTGGATAGCTCATTCACCTATCTCCCACTATTTTCATCTTTCCTATGGAATATTTCATAAATTTCAATGCAGCTTCACCTCTCAAATTATGTATTTCAGGATGTTCTGCATAATGCTTTCTAAGTAAATCTACTGTATTGAGACGCCCTAATTCTTTATCTGCCTTGGACTTCTTCGCCCTCAGCTTCCCTTTGGGTGTAAATTGAAGATGATAGAAGCAAGCCCCACCCCCATCATTCGCTATCTCTCCGTTAGGCGCGTGTACGGGCTCTGAGCAGCCCTGAATGCAGCATTCCTTCTCAACTCTCTTTTCTTTCAGTTCGGCATGTGAACCGATCTCGTCATACCATCTCTGCTGATTGATGAATGTTTGTGAATTACACCATTCAGCCATAAACTCGCCTGATTTCTTCGCCTCCACCCGGAATCTCAACTGCGCCTGGATACCAAGCATCACCTCCTTATGCTCCTCTTCTGTCAATTTGTCATATTTCTCCTTGCACTTAGGCCTGGCTACCTTCTTGCCTGGATATGCGCGCCAGAATTCATCGAAGTTATTCAAGAGAACCCCTTGGTTTAGCAGGAAGGTCATGTTTAGCTGACATCCTCGTTGGATTCCTCCATTTATCTTTGTGTTTAAGTCCATAAAAAACCATTATTTTTACCTCTGGTGTTATGTATAGCCATTTCATTCTTGTAGACCCTTATTTTAGAGAAAGAAAAACCCCGTCGTTTGCTCGACGATTAAGTAACTAAGTACTTAAAAGTCAACGACATTCAGCAATCGGGTGGTGTTTATCCATCGAGGATTATCGTAGCTGGCCCGACACCAGTGGTACGCGGTTGGGGTTATGCGCTGGCTTCTTACCCACCAGACCACACCGCACCTAGCCATATCGCTGGCATTTTGCGCGGTTGATTCTATTGACGGGAAGGGAAACAGGAAGGATAATACTGATACTGACTGTTTCGGTGCCCCGTCAAAAGCAACCGATTCACGTAAAGCGCCTCTTAACCGAGGCGTTTTGCGTATTGGATTACCGTACTTCATTTCTGGTTATGCGTCAACAACTCTTCAGCAATACTGAAATCTAACAGCCATTCCTCAAAACGCCCACCAGCCAGCAACTCATCCCATGGGGCTATATCACCGTTCCGATGTAGACCAGCAACCCCTTCAGAGTCATTAATTAAATCCCTGATAGCTGCTATTGCTCGCTTGCATTCGTTAAGCTCGTCCATATCCACTCCTATTCATCTGGGTTGGTCAAGAATTCAATCAGATCTTTTTTGAATTCGTTGTAACCATCAGCAAACTCGTACTTGTCCCTATCCATTGCTATGCCGATTCCGTAAACAAGGTCAGCCAACATGGTTTCCTTGCTGTATTGTTTCCACCCTAATTGATCTTGATATGTGTCAATATAGTGCTTCATGGCCGCTATTACTTCTGTATTATCCATATCCCCTCCTATTCATCGGGGTTGGTCAAATTCATTTACCCACTTATTCGCAGCATCATCGGCTGCTTTCTGAATCTGATCTACGTATGAAGGCTCCCCACTCCAGGTCTCGTCCTGCCATTCACTTGTATGGTGGTAAGCATGGCCTGCCTCCTCAAGCTTACTCAATATTTTGTCTATTTCTTTAACACCAGTCTTTCTAAAAAATAAATATCCGCTCATATCCCCTCCTATTCATCAACAGGTTCAATAAAATATTGAGCTTCACGGTATGCTGTTTCAGCATCCCGCTGCCTCTCAAGTTCAGCCAGCTTTTCAGCATGTTCTTTCCGCTCTCTTGGGAATATTGCTATCTCTAGAGAGTCGCGTTCTATTTTGATTCGCTCGTCTATTTTCATCACAACACCCTTATTCCTCTAGTTACACCCTTGTCAATCTCGATGGCTCCTTTAATCTCCAGGAACTTAAGATGAGCAGAGGCTGAATTAGGTGAACTCCAGTTAAATTCGTCGCAGATCTCCATTAGAGTTGGAGGCCTGCCAAGATCGTTAACATGTTCTTTTATAAAGGCAAGCACTTCTTCTTGCTTCTCTGTCAAGTCTTCCATCTGTGTTCCTTTGCTTAAGTGTGAAATAATTCTACTGCAAGTATTGACAACTGTCAAATGTTATTATAATCTTTAGTCTCACTAAAGGGGAATTACATGAAACGATTGATTGAAGATGTTGAAGGCGAAGGATTGGTTTCTCTGATGGGGCAGCGTATTACGCTGTTTTGTGTGAACTATATCTATACAGGGAAACTTGTTGGCGTGAATGATTCAGACGTTAAATTATCTGATCCTGCCATTGTGTATGAAACCGGAGCATTCAATGAGGAATCTTGGAAAGATGCGCAGTCGCTCCCTAATGATTTTTATGTCAGGACTGCCTCTATTGAAAGCTACGGGATACTGAAATGATGTATAGGAGCTGGAGCAGGAGCAGGAGCGGGAGCGGGAGCGGGAGTAGGAGCGGGAGCTGGAGCAGGAGCGGGAGATGGAGCAGGAGCGGGAGCGGGAGCGGGAGCTGGAGCAGGAGCGGGAGATGGAGCAGGAGCGGGAGCGGGAGCGGGAGCAGGAGCTGGAGCAGGAGCGGGAGTAGGAGCAGGAGCTGGAGCAGGAGCTGGAGCAGGAGCGGGAATCAGGAATAGGTAAATTAACAGGGGAACAGAATGCAAAACGATAAATTCATACTATTAAACGAAAGCATTATTACTCCATATGGAGTTACTCTTTATAGAATTGAAGCGATCAAATCATTCTCAGGTGTTGAATCTGGCCAGCTTGGTGGCTTTATTGAAACTGAATCAAATTTGAGTACAGATGATAATTCCTGGGTATCCGGTGATGCTCGTGTATCCGGTAATGCTCAGGTATCCGGGAATGCTCAGGTATCCCGGGATGCTCAGGTATCCGATTATGCTCAGGTATTCGGTAATGCTCGTGTATTCGGTAATGCTCAGGTATCCGGGAATGCTCAGGTATCCGGGAATGCTCGTGTATTCGGTAATGCTCAGGTACCCGATTATGCTCAGGTATTCGGTAATGCTTATGTATCCGATTATGCTCAGGTATCCGGTAATGCTCAGGTATCCGGGAATGCTCAGGTATTCGATAATGCTTATGTATCCGATTATGCTCAGGTATCCGATTATGCTCAGGTATCCGGGAATGCTTGGGTATTCGGTGATGCTCAGGTATCCCGGGATGCTCAGGTATCCGGGGATGCTAAGGTATCCTATTATGCTCAGGTATCCGGTAATGCTTGGGTATCCGGTAATGCTCAGGTATTCGGGAATGCTCAGGTATTCGGTAATGCTCAGGTATCCGGGAATGCTCGTGTATTCGGTAATGCTTGGGTATCCGATGATGCTTGGGTATCCGGGGATGCTTCAATAACCCCAACTGTAGTAACTGGTATGCATTATCCTATAACGATAACCGACACTGAGATCAAAATAGGATGCGAATTCCATAGTATAAAAGACTGGGAGTCTTTTACTGACCCTCGAATCCGGTTAATGGATGGAGAGAATGCTATAGAATTTTGGAAAGCTAATAAGTCAATAATTATTGGATTAGCAATAAACCATATGGCTAAGGTCGGTGAATAACATGAAACGCTATTTCAAAACAGACAAAACAGGTTTGGAAGATGCCGCTAACCGTCTTGGCTGGGCTGTATTCTTCATTATTCTGGTTTGTTTATTTTTATCCTAAAGGTTTCGATATTCGGGCCGATAAGATAATCAAACCAACAGGGGATGATAATGAACGAGACTATTAAAGATTCACCAGAGTTTGACGACACTGCAACCAGCATTTTCGAAGGCAGAGTTAAAGATATTAACGGATGGTTTGTTGAATCTTTTACTGAAGCCGATGACGGTGCTCTGGCTGCTCTTGCTTACCTTATTATTGAGCTAAGGAATAAGCCCGCTGATAAGCATCACGACCTGGAATTGCGTATCGGTAAACAGATTACAGCTATGGTTGCAGACTATTGCGAACCTGAAGATGTCGAAGTAATGGAGGCTATGCAGTAATGAACATAATACAGTTCCCAGTATGGCTTACACGTCCATCCATGGCGCCTAATCATTCATGGTTGGAATCGTTCATGAACGATCCACGCATGGACAGAATACCACCAGTTGAAATGTGTGACTGTGTAGGACGTGGAAACGGTCTTGCTTGCCTAGACTGCGATGATAGCCCTTTAGGACAAAAATAATGAGAAAAGAATACATACACTTACGAACGAACGTGGATAGAGCTAAGCAAGAGCGGAAATATCGAGAGGATTTTAAAGGGGATCTGATCGTTATGTGTGTTGCTCTTGTGGCTATCTTCACAGTTATTGTTGTTATTTAAGGTTCCAGGAGCAGAGTCAATGGCGACTTGATGAGAGTAGTTTAATAAATCTGGGGAACCAGAGCCAGGGTACTGGCTGGAAAAACAGACTCGACAGAGGAAGACGTCAGGTTCGTATCCTGACCTTTTATCAAGTTGCCTCCATTTTAACAGGGGAACAATATGAGCAACCAAGACAGACACGAATACGAAGTAGAGAGAGAGCTTTATGAACACATGGAAGAAGAACAGCATTGGGCTGAGCATGAAAAGATGATTGAACTAGAGAATGGAGAAGAAAATGAGCATTGATACAGACCATGAAAAAAAGATCGATAATATAATTGGCGGCGCATTAAGAGGCTCTGGGGAAGCTGTCGGAAGGGCAGCAAATCTGGACTTTGAATTCCAGTGCTCACCAGACATAGCAGAGCTGTCTACGGCTCTGTGTAAGGCTCAGGGGGCTATGCAAGGTGCAGTCAAGGACAGCACTAACCCTTTTTTTAAATCCAAGTACGCGGACCTGAGCGCAGTCTGGGACGATATTAGGGGCCCATTTACAGAAAATGGTATCTCTGTTGTTCAAATGCCTATTGGTGGTGTTGGTAGTGTTGGCCTAGTTACTCAGCTAACACATACATCCGGGCAGTGGATGCGCTCTAAGTTGACAATGGTTCCGATGAAATCAGATCCTCAAGGGATCGGTAGCTGTATCACATATGCTAGGCGTTATGCATTGGCTGCAATGGCTGGGGTTTATCAGATCGATGATGACGGGAATACAGCGTCACAGCCAAATCAATCTCAGTCTGTTGATGACTCTGTAAAGGTTGATGTAAAGAAAATACAAGGATTATCAAAAGATGCGAAAGACATCGTTGATCTAGATGATGAGGAGAATGGGCCAGCTAATGCCCGTGAGCTATATGAGCCGTTATCAAGTGATGAGCGGATTCACCTTCAAAAGATAATGAAGTCCTCGGCTCCTGAAGGATGCAAAAAAACATACTGGGCAATTTTCCATGATCACTTAAAAAGGGCTGCGCAATGAAAGAGTTAACCGTTAATGAACGAGCTAAAGCAGCGTTATCTATAGACCACACAGAGCAAGAATTAACCTCGTTATCTAAAAAGTTTTCTGATGTTACTGAAATCTCGAACTCTGATGATTATTCGTTGGTTAAGGGTGCGTGCAGGGAGTTCCAAAAAGTAAGGGTGTCAATAGAAAAGGCAGGGAAAGCTGCAAGGAATGATGCAAATAAGTTTTCTAAAGCCGTTCTTTCAGAGCAGAAAAGACTGCTGGATATCGTAGTGCCTGAAGAGGATAGGTTAAAAGCGCTAAGAAAAGAAGTTGATGATAAGGCAGTGCGGGAAGCCGCAGAAAAGCTTAAAAGGGAAGAAGAGCGGAAAGAAAACATAAATCACAAGATAGAATACGACATTAGAGGCCCTGCTAATAATATGTTTGGTAAGGATTCAGCAGAGCTAAAAATCTACTTATCAGATCTAACTAAAATCGAGATAACGGAAGAAGAATATCAAGAGTTTTTTGATGATGCTGTAATTGCAAAAAATGCTGGAGTTAAAAAACTCTCTGTAGCAATAGAAGAAAAGGAAGAATTAGAGCGGCTTCGTGTTCTCCAGGAAGAGCAAGAGAAGAAGCAGGCAGAAGAGCAGGCTAGGATAGATGCAGAGAACGAAAAAATACGGCTTGCTCAAGAAGCTATCGAGAAGGAGAAAAGAGAGATTGAGGCAAAGAAACTTGCAGAAGCAGAATCTACAGCAAGGAAGTTAAAGGAAGAGAACGAACAGCTAGAGCTGGAGAAAAGAGAGAAGGAACTTGCAGAGCAGAAGAAGGAAGAGGAAGAGGCAGAGAAGGCTAGGCAAGAGAAATTACGGCCAGAGAAAGAAAGGCTTCAAGATTGGGTTAAGAAGCTCAGATTTATTGATGGCGTTTCCATTGAAGATGAGGAGTTAAGCGAAATACAACATGAAGTCTTAGAAGATCTTTCTAGCCTTTCAATTAAATATCTCGAAAAGATAAGCAGGCTCTGATGATTGATCTAGAGCGCAGAGATAAAGCCCTTCAGTACCTAATTGATACTGATGAGAGAGCAGCAAGGGCCAAATCTTACATGATGGGCTTAGCCCACAAGGAAAAGACGATACTTGGCCAGCTTGTCCTCGATCAGAGGAGTCTTGATGGGACCGTCGGAGAGAAGGAAGGTAGAGCGAGGAATAGTGAAGAGTACACCGAATGGCGAGGGAAGTATGAGAACGCCGTAGCGGATTATGAAATCTACAGGAACCGGAGGAACACAGCCGAGTTGATTATCGAGTTATGGCGTAGCGAGAATGCAAATAAGCGACAGGGGAATATTACATAGGGGAGATAATATGGGTAAGTGCAAAGCAACTACAAATAAAGTATGGGTATATATGGATGATGACCTGAAAGACCATCTTCATAAGATGGCGAATGAAGACAAAATATCAATGAGCCGTTTTGTAAGAAAGCTGATTATTCAAGAGATTAAGTGCAGGGAATGGTGGGATGAATTCGCTGATAATTTCCCTGTATTAGCAGGGATTACGCGAGGGGAGATGTTTTCAAATGATGATTCCAAAGCAGAAGCCGATTAGGCTGCAGAAGCTAAGGGATTCTGCTAGAGGGGCTCCATGCATGATACAAGGCCCGACCTGCAACAATAATCCTGAAACCTCAGTACTTGCTCATTACAGAAGTCATGACTCTAATGCTGGAATGGGCATGAAACCAGACGATACAGCTGCTGCTATCGCCTGTAGTGCATGCCATGAATACATCGGAGATGGGGTAGGTAAATGCAATGAAAGAGATAGGCAGTTCTATTGGCTTAGGGGAATTCTAAGAACTTTTCGTTATTGGATTGAAGAAGGAGTATTGAAATGAAAAGACGGTCATTCCTACAAATGATTTCCGCATCACCGCTTATTGGTACATTCGCAGAAGCTAAAACTATAGAAGAGACTACTTCAGAAAGCACTGAAGGAAAAGAGGTTGATGCGGAGACTAAGGAGAGGAGGAAGGAAATGGAAACCCTGGCTCAAAGTATAGCGATGAGTAATTTTAGATCTATGAGTGGATATTGAAGTGAGAATAGCAACAAGATTTAAATCTATAGATCCTGATGTCCATGATGAGGTGGGATTATTTCATTTTGAGCCACTACAAGACATAACGCCATATGAGCTAGCAGTGATAACACAGAAGACCAGCAGTAATGAGTATGATATTGACTGGCTTGCCAATGCGCCTACTGGAGTATTCAGGCATTTCAAGAGGGCGAAAGTATGAGTGAAAACAATATCCCGTGGGCGTTAAATCAAGCATATGCGCAACTTTGCAGTCTTGGAGAAAGCCCGGAGAAGGCATACATGAAGACGATCAGGAATGCCTCGCAATCGTTTTATGGACTTGGTTCTACTCGGGAGAGATGCGAACAACTGACAGAAAGGAATGCTAAATTAGTCTCGACTGTCGCCTCTTTAAGCAAAGAGTTGCAAGCGGCAAAAGATGAAATACAAGATTTGGAGCTTGCCTTAAAACTGAAATCTATGTAGATGTTTACATGCTCTTTAAGTCATTCTCCAAGTCATGCACCTCATTTTGCAAGTCATGCAATCGCTTGGCTTCCAGATCTGTCAGAGAACGCTGCTCCTTTACACGCAACAGTTCGAAAATATCTCGCTTAATCTGTCTGATCTCACTCCGAGTACTGCGCTGATCAAATGTAGCAATCTTTAGATATGTTTTATCAGCCCAGTTTATGATTTGGTCCTGCTTTGCTTGCACAAACTCAGAGCCAAACCAGCTGAACCCACTAAGAACAGTAGCAAAGACAGCAGTAAGAATCGCATTCTTTAAGTTAAACATGACTAAAACCCAAACCTTAAGCCAGCACTGACTATAATATCGTCAGTCTGGAAGCTATTATCATCAACGCGGTTATTAAGGTCGTGGTAGTCGAATTTCAGCACGCCCATAAGCTGTTTGCGTAGATTCAAAAGGACAGAGCCTCCTAGAACATACGTAATTTCATCATCCCGAAACTTTTCCTTAATCCGCCAGTTGATAGTCTCTCCCTTCTGCCTCTTTTCATCGATCTGACCATCAATAACTTTCTTCTCAGCACCGCCTCTAAGCTGTATCCACATGAAATTACCTAATTTAAGCCTGGCTCCAATCGTTGTTTGATACAGATCAGTGCTGTATTTCGGGATGTACTTTTTTAGCTCCTGCCCGTTTATCCTTATGCCTTCAGGAGCACCTTTCACAGAGCGAGCCAGAAGTTTTCCAGGGAGAGCTAGATCAATAGGAACATCTATCACAAGGATTGGCTTATCGTTTTCTGTCTCAGGCTCAGGCTCAGCAAGTTCTGGCGGAGGAGTTTCAATCTTAACTTGAGCAGGAGGCCCTATAGGCTTAGCGGGCTCAGAAATGATTGGTAGCGGCTCTGTTGGCTCTGGTCTTTCTGTTGGAACTGGAACAACAGGAATCGGCTCATACCAAACAGTATGTTCTACTTTTGGAGTTGCCTTTACAGTGCCGATACGTGTGTATCCAGCCTCTAAGTCTATGCCAAATCGCTCTGTTTCATAAACAGCTGCACCGATGGCAATACTTGCTGTTGGATGCTCAGGCCCTCTCTCGAAGCTGCCAGCCCCGCCTAGAGTCGTTTGAAAATAGAAAGGGCTAGCGTCTGCTACCCCCATAAATAGCGAAGCAACAAGCATAAGTTTCATTGTACTACCTAATGATTATATTAAGCCTCCACTGCACATTACCATTCAAGACCAAAAGTAGGAGCCTTGATACATGATTCCCTAGGTTTATCCAAAACCTTCCTTTTTACTGCTGGGCGCCGTTATAGCATTCCAGCTTGTATGTGATTCTATGCAATGCAGGTTTTGCAGGCGTTATCAAAGCGCCGGGATGAGCTATACAGGTAGTCCCGTTGCAAGTCGTTATAGATTGTGCATATTTAGCAGGCTGCGCTTTCCGGTTTACGACCCGGTAGTTACTTGCCCAATCTTGGGTCGCATAGGTTGTTCCGTTACTGTCAACCATAACGCAAGCTATCCCAGTGTCAGCTCCATTCGTCTTGAAATGCGCCGTAAAAGGCATAGATTTAAGTGAAGGATATGTAACCGCCATAACATAAGAACCTTCGCCAGTAGCATTAGCTTTCTGCCGAATAGACGATATACAGTTAGAGATAAAGACCTCATTATCATCATTCGCTGTAGCAAATCCCTCCGGTGTTACGGCATGACAAAAGCCGCCTACTGTTTCCATGCGTTGATCAGCAAATACAACTCCGCTCAACATAATTCCAATAATTCCAATAATTGCCATTAATGTCTTCATAGATATCCCTTCCTATTTAGTTAGTCGTGTATTCCACTTCTTGATCCCGTAGATTGCAAAGAATATCGTCACAATCATTACCTGATACCATACAGGAGTATCAGACAAATTAGTAAATCCAGCTTGGACATGTTCTCCCATCCCTGGAATAAAACCAAGAATGAACGGCAAGGATACCACAATCAACACAAATTCATCTTTCCAACCGGAATTCTGAATCTGCAATAACGACCATTCATGATCATTGCTGTCAGCTTGAATGGCCCTTGCTTCCTTCGCTCGTTCACCAGCAACCTTTGCTCGCAATTTTGCAAGTTTGTACTCGCTTTTGAGCCGCTGCTTCTCTTTGAAAAACTCTGCCACCTGCTCTGCTGGAGCACCTAGCAATGCACCTACTATTTTCCCAATCATTTACATATCCACGCAAAGTTACAGGTTATACGTATAACAAAAGTACCACCACCAAAACACAACATTCAAAATGGCAACGATAAAAAGCGCCAGCCACTCTATTGCATCTTGTTTGTCTAAATCAACATGTAGAAATTTATATTTCATTTTAGAATAGCGGGGGAATTACCCCCGCATATCCTGCCTTACTATACTGTCGGCGGAGTCGTTGGCGGAATATTGCCAACTATCTTACTAAGTGCCTGCAGTCCTGCTACATCAACGCCACCTTCGCCAGGAGATGTTGAAATGATTGCTTCTGCAACCTTGCCTACAATCGCCTGATTAACCGTTCGCCAACCAGCTTGCGCGTCAAGTGCCTGCTGGTATGCGAGGTTGGTATAAAACGATGGACCATCACCAAGAACTTTCAGGTTTGTAGCCGCTACGCTTTCAGATTGTTCGCGTACAATTTCACTGCTATCTTCAGCCATAATAGGCTCCTTAATATAAAACAATCACAGCCCCATAAACTGCAATTTCCTTTCAGATGCTATGGCAGCTCTTTTTATGGGAAAGAGTGTTCAGTCCTTAAACCTAGCCATAGCAATTCTTTCAGACATCCCAGTTATCTAATCTCATAGCCTCCGATAAGCGGATTGTTTTTTGGCCTACTTGTCCAGAC
>Ga0316202_10000535_pt1 | contig 39824 bp, 78 predicted proteins | sample 3monrhotite_MG_FD_204934 | JGI IMG/M metagenome (GOLD analysis project Ga0316202, IMG submission 204934) | Microbial mat bacterial communities from mineral coupon in-situ incubated in ocean water Damariscotta River, Maine, United States -... | ecosystem: Environmental > Aquatic > Marine >...
CCACAAATAAATCATGGATATGGACTTCGCTGGTTGAGCCATTAGTGCCATCCCAAGTCCCTATCTGTACCCATCCAGCAGCCACCCAGTCATAACCATAAATATTTAATGAGTCATTAGCGTCGTTCAAATAGCCCTCAAAGTAAACTGAATTAGGCGTTCCTGATCCAATAGTGAACTCATAATAGACATCTAATGTGCCAGCAGAATCCTGTATTTGGTGATAAGTCCCATCCAATGCGGTAGTGTTATCTTCTGTGCCTGTCTCCGTGCCACCCGTCGTTATGGTAAAGCCATTTGGTGAAGGCTTGACAGGTTTGTGGGTTGCAGAACCAACATTAGCTACATTATTAAGTTGGCTTTGTGTAGCAGGGAAGGTATTGCCCGAAAGACCCGTCCCATCATACTGTAGCTCTAAATTATTAGCCGCCGTAGTATCACCGGAAATCGACAGGATATCCATAGAGTCACCGGCTTTGCTTGGAGCATACAGCGCTTGAGCTGTAGCTAATGTCACGCCATCTGATCCTGTAATAGTATCTAGGTCTGCTTGTGCAGTTGCAATTAGTGCCGGTATATCTGTGGTTGTATCAACCTCAATGGTCGCTACTCTTGGCTGCATGTCTGACGTATCAGTCTCAATATCATTAATATTTGTATTCATTGCATCTAAATCTAAGCCGCCAGCGTCACTAATAGGCAGCCCACCGGCTGCATCTGCTGCTGCGTTAGGCAGGGCTGTCATCCCCATCCTTACTGCGTCAAACGGATCATAATCTACTAATTGAATCACACACCCGATAACAACCATGCCCGTCACTGTTCCATGAACAACGACCTTATCTACTCCTGTAGCACACGCAGCATCAGGCAAATCAAGGCGATAAACCCCATTCCCTATATGCAAAAAACCACCGTCTGTGTGGGCGGTAGTAAGTGACGCTAGGGTGGCTTCTGTAATAGCGGTTGAGGCTGCGCCATCCCTTCGATATTCTAAAGCAATGCCCGCCGTATTCCAAACAACTCCCGTCTCTGGCGTACCGTCCCCTGAATCAACGATTCTTATCTCGACTGAGACATCTGTTGTTGCTTTTTGTATCTGGTATGTATGCATTATGAATAACTCATTAAATGTAAAAGAATTGTACCGCCGCCACCAGCAGCGGTATATGTGATATCCAGAGTAGCGACGGTACTATTGTCGTCTGATTCCCAGTCGTCAATCTGACAATATCTATAGCTTCCTGTTGTTGGAGCAAAAATACCAAACCTAACTGCGTTTCCACTAGCCCACCCACTTATCGCAATAGCATCTTGAATAAGAGACGTAACGTCTACTGTCTGAGCGCCTGTAGCTGAAATGGTTTTACTTATAGGGCTATTCGTTGATGCTGTGAAGCCGCTTGAAGGTCTTGAGCTATTACTCCATATAGGGGCGTTTGCGGCTGCGGAGTCTAAAGAGATATCTACATCAAACGACCCATTAAGTACCGCCACAGTAAATCCTAGCGTAGCTGAATCTATAGTATCGGCCGCATCTATTGTTATCCCTTCAAATCTAACCCCGCCATTTTGCCTTGCTACAGCAGAAACGTCTGTGACATCAAAGACATGAGCTTGAACACCGTAGCTTTTCTCATCCCACGTACCGCCGCTAACATTCTCCTCCCCGTCATTAGCTTGTGGATCGGAGTTATCTGAAATTGTTAGGTTAATATCAACCACTACTTAATTTTTTCCTCATCTTTTTCCAGCTTTACCTTCATCTCTGCAAGCAATGCTGGGTCGCCCCCGCGAAAATCAGGATCAAGTAACTTAAATCCGGGTCTGTCTTTTGGTATCTTTTTAGACTTTGTTAGTGCCGGAACGTCACTCAGCAGTATATCTATAACCAAGTGTATCCTCGCTATCGAGGATGGATTGATAACTGTATGTGCGTCCGAGTTATCAATCAAGTAAACCCCTCCGGTTTTCATATGTAGAGTGTCTGGGCCACAAGAAAACATCACGGACGGATCAGTGACGATAGGGATATGCAGTCTTGCTTTGTCTCGCCAATAAGGATTTATATCTTTATGTTTAGGCATAAACTTACCCGGCTCTATTTTCATAAACCTACTGCGATGAAATCCCGTAAGATTTAAGTCCGACCAAACTGCCTTAGTCGCAGGCATTTTATTTAATACGTCTGTCGGAAGCATTGGTTCCATAAATCTATGGTTTGGTGAGCCATCGGAATTATATGACGTACCTTCGGACGTAACTAGCAACAGTGCCGAGTTTCCGCTGTCTGCCATTAGTTTCATGAAGTGTGGCTCCCACTTAGCAGATGCTAATTCTGCTACAATAGGGGTTACATCCACAGATAGCTTTGTATCGAATATTCCAAAATCAAGCTTTTCCATTATACTGCCTTATACCTATATTGTGCTGGGTCTACCTGAATAATGGCTTTCTCTGGATCAATAGGTATTCCAAAATCAACCAGTCTGTTAGCTTCTTTTAAAGGATTCTCAATAACGTCTCTCATCCAGACCTCAATATATTCGATATCTGATCGCGCATCCATTATGTCTTTTGTGTAATGCATTAGCTTGTAATAGTAGCTCTCCCAGTCGGGGCGATCTACTGGCGACTCCTTGTCTTTTGGGAAGGCTCTTTTATAGCTATCTCTAATTTCTTCTGGATGCCTTCTCATTAAAATAACTTTATAGTGATTATGAGTCAATAAAGGTATCCCAACGGCCTGTATTTTAACGGCGTTACCTTCTGGCACGGTGTCTGAAAACCCAAGCTGCATGTAAGCCTTTTGCCCCACCTCCCAAAAACCATACTTATTTCTTTGATACTCTTCAGTGTCTTCAGATCTCATAGCCCACTCCCTTGATTCGCTCCATGTAATCGGGACTCCGCCATCATTAAGGAGTCCCATCATCATTGAGGTTCCAGATCTAAATATACCTGAAACTGGATACTTCATACCGGATAAGGCAGATCCGTAGACGTAGAGCCGATAGCGAAGTATTCCATCTGCATCCAATAATTACCAACACCGTCACCAGCAACACCGATATCATTCACGGTTGTCGGCATTCTAAATTGCTTAATGCCTATCTCTGTGGTTGTGTCCCATGTAAATCCGGGCGTTACACCACCAATCCATTCAGCTACCTTTACAGGCTCTTGGCCTTCTCGCTGCATCCATTGCTCAAAGATACCTTGATCTCCACTTACGTCTATGTGGAAAGTGACAACAACTTCTTCGTTTGGTGTTACTCGGCCATTAACTACGTCTTGTGGGCCTAGATTTTTGGCTGGCTCAGGCTCGTCCGGGAACATCGTTGAGCCAGTAAATGAGGCATCGTTATTACCTTTCATTGAGAAGGTGAAATAGAACGAGTCCTGAACAGTTCCGTGAAATTCATGGTAAGGCTCCCAACTGCCTGAAGACAAAGCAATAATATAAGGGGGATGTCCGGGAAACATCCCGCCAGCAGCATTTAACTCGTTGGCGGGATAAATGAACTTGCCGTTGTTTAAGATGTACCAGCTTGGCCGCTCTTGGGTATGGATGTTTTCTACCTTCATCTGAATCCATGCATCGGCAGGCCAGAAGGTTTCTGGGTCAACAGTATCCGTCTCTCCCGTCCCAACCCACACGTCAGTCTGAATTCCATCGTCGTCAGGGCGAGGGTTAATCAGCATCACGCTGACACCGTTTTTATTTAGCTCGGTAGTAATAACACCTCTAGCGCCAGACGCTACAGAGTTAGTCTTAATAAAATCCCACCCATTGGCTTGCCAGAGTGCCAACACTTCAGGCCACTCAAGCCCATCTGGGACTACAAATCCGAAGGTGCGATAAAACTTGAGGTTATCTGGGTCGAAGACAGGAGCAGGCTCAGGGTCAGGGATAGGAGCAGGCTCAGGAGCAGGCTCAGTAGGGCTGCCTGTATCCACAGACAACGTATGTACTACCCCGTTTTCACGGATATCTAGTTCGATTACTGGCATTTAGACCTCGGAAATTAGGTCTCTCGCTACGCAATTTGCATACATCTATTATTCTTGTGGAATGTGTAGTAATTGGAGCGAGAGATATTAAAGATTACGCTAAGGTTAGCGAATAAAAAGAATGCCCCAAAGCGGGGCGAAAGTACTTAAAATAGTGCCTCAACCCAGAAAGGGGTCTGGGGAGGCGGTCAAATAGGAAAGGATAAGAAACCTAAATGACGATACAATGATAGCTTACTTGTAATATTTGTCAAGTCATCCGGTATTCGGACTTCACAAAAGCTATATCCTCAATGACATCGTGGACAGATGGTAGCTTATAATGCCCCACCCTAACATAAGTGGGCGGAACAGCGCTTTCTCCCTCGACAGCCTTTTGGTAATAGTTCTTGTATCCAAACCCGTAGTCATTTGTAGCCTCAAACTGCTTATCCGCAAGATTTAACCACAAAATCCTCGTCAATCTTTCGCCATAGTAACAGTACTCAACGAAATCTATCGCTACATCCTCGGTAACTAGATTTTCAAATATTTTAGGCTTCATTCTAAATCCTTTATCTTTTGTTTTAAATCCTTAATGGCTTCCTCGTGGTCTGATCTAGTAAACTTTAACTCAGACTTTGCTAACTCAGCCAACCAATCAATCGTTTCTTGACCATACATATCCAACATGAAAGGGTAATACTGTGTTCTATTCCCTTCTAGGTTCATATTACACCTATAGCATTGTGGGTGTATATTCTCCTCAACGAAGTAAACTGCATTGCCTTTGGCTTTAGGCTCAAAGTGCCCTGCGTGTATCCCGTCTTTGTAATGCTTTGTTGTCCCACATGTTACACATGAAACATATCCGTTATCGTCTGAGTACTTTAATCTGATATACTCAGACATTAACTTCCATCGGTCTTTCTTTAGCTGGCCTATTGTTTTCTTCTTACTCATACGTAGGCATTTTTAATTTTAAGTTAATCACATCAGCGCACCAAGCTATGATCTTCTCTAAGTACTCACTCATCTCTTTAGTGTTTAGATCTTTGGTGCTTATCTGTCTTTCAATTACTTTCTGTTTAAATCGAATAACGTCTTTACCTAGAAATTCGTCTTTAAAGTATTCATTCATTGAGCTAGGGTTATACTCCCCTATGTATTCTGTAATCTCTCTTAGAATTTTCCAATAAAACGCATTCTGTTCTAAAGACCTATCATTCTTGTAAGGTTTAACGTCTAAAGAATACACCCCATCCAAAGCTTGTATCTTCTTACAGGCGTTATCTTTACTTGTTTGAGTGTCAATTATCATCTAATTTAACCATTAACTTTGAGTCACTTATACTCATTAACTGGGTATAACATGCGCCTATAATCGCTCTAGATCTCTTAGCCTCCTCCTCGCCCATCAAACCTTCCTTGATGTGCGTCTCGTATGAATTATATTCTTTTTCCAGCCAATCTAGGTATTCATTTAACACGCCTGCATGATTCATTTCAGCGCCCTCACACAAGTCCCCTCATACTTCACATAAAGAGTGCTCCTAGCCCTAAGCTTCTCTAAAGCTTGCTCACAAGAGGCTTGCGACTTAAAGTAAATATCAACAACATCAGACTGAGCCACCCCACCATGAAAAATAGATACAACTAAAATTAGTGCGTACATGCTACTCTCCTCTTTATCTCTATCATCCTATCTTCTCCGCGAACCTATGGATTCTTGCATTAAACCATCTTCGTATTGCATAAGACCTGATTAAGCTAATCGCCGTAAACCACAAGCCTATGTAAATATTTGTAGTCAATGAAACATGAATGCCGAATAATGGGAATATAATTAACTGTGATAACAAAGCTACAAAGTAACCTATCAAGATATTAATTATAGCCTCTATGAATGAACTCAGTCTAGTCTGACTCATTTAAGCCTCTTTATATCTACGATTGTTACAGTGTGATCAGGGAAGTCTTTCTCTACTCTATCCATAACTTCCCTTGAAAGAGCAATGAAATTAGTCGGCCACCAACCGGCATCTGTCGTGCATGAAAACTTCACACCCTCGGTCTCAAATACAACTAAATAATATTTCTTAAACATCTAATTTCTCCCAGTTACCCCTTAAATGCAAACCGTTGAGGGGCTGTATTTTACGGGTATAGACTTTATCTTCTTGTCCAAGTCTTTTTTCTCTAACTTCGATTTCGCTGAATACCCTTCTGACTTTATTAACGACATCCGTGATATCGGGGTAGTGCTCATTGAGCTTCGCCCATAACTCCTGTTTAGTTTCCCAAAAAGGTCTCTGTACTCTTGGTAGCAGCTTTCGCATGATGTGTGTTCCCCAATCTGTTTTTTATCGTAATGCTCACTATCGCAGTATGTACAAATCATTCCAATAATTCCCTTATTTTCTTAAAGTGGTCGTCGGTTTTATCTATTTTGTGCTTTTTACAGTAGTCACGTAACGCCTCTTCTGTCCAGCTTTCGCCAATACTAACACCAATCTCATCATCATTGCAAAGACATTTTCCATTAATTATCTCTAATTTACATTTATCACAGATCATGATTTATCCTCTGGCAGTGATGCCCAATGAGATACTTTCGTTGGTTGACCACTGCCGAACTCAAAGCACCAATATTTTTTATTTTTCTGGTTTGATGGTATATAATATCGTGATAACGCCACCCCTATATGTTTATTGGAGCGACTATCTTTATATTTCACTACTTTTAGTTTATCATCTTCCGGCAACTCATCCTCTATACTAATCCAGTTATTCATAATAACTTCCTTATGGCTGCCAACCCTGCTTCTGCCGACTTCTTTCTGCTCTCTTTCATTTCATCAGAGTCTATTAATCTCTCAGGTCGTTGCTCACGATAACACTCAGGGGTGTAGTCTAGTCCAAATTCATTAAGACCCTTTCCTAAGCACAAATCTCTAAACTCACCGGCAGAAGGAGGCCAAGCGCTAGGTAGATTATCTAAACCTACTTTTATTTGATTACCATTCAGCCCTTTTAAGACTTCCCCCCACTCACTGACCACAGATTCTTCAATACCTTCTACGGCAGAAGCCCACTTATGCAGATATCTAGCTTGGAACTTCTTAACAATAGCTAATACCCATGTCTCAGGTAAGCCCTTCCCTAATTGCTGCGGCTCTTGCCAATTCGTCAATTTTGTCTGAAACCCTTTTAGCCCTTCCTCTTGTGTCTTGCCCATTATTACCTCCGTTGCTATTTCTAGTATTCCAGTTAGTTATTGCTGCCTTCCATTTCTTCATCTTGTTCTTGCCAACCATCCATCCGTTGGATTCATAATGGTTCATAAACACGCTAACATCTACTTGGTAACCTTTTTCGTCAATGTAATTTTGCACCTCTTGTATCGTCGGCGGGACGAAGCCCTTAGCTCTTTGTTTATCATTGTTTACATTGTTTACATTGTTGTTAGTGTTCACTTGCTGTTCACTTGCTGTTCGTTTGCTGTTCGTTTGCTGTTCACCGCCTTGATATTCATCCCACTTAGTTATTGATATTATTCGGTATTTACTGAAAGTTTGTTGTTCGATTTGCTTCAACTTTTCAAACACTTTTAGCACTCTTTCTATTTTACTTTCGTTTGAGTTTATAGCCTTTGCTAAAGACTTTCTTCCGGTCAATAATGAGCCTTTAGGGACTGTTATTACGTCATTCCCTATGATAGCTTGGCCCTCTTTATGGTTGGCACTTAACATAAGATGCACCCACAAATGTACTGCTACAGAGTCTTGGAATATAGGAGACTGCATAAGCTTTCTGTGGACGCAAACCCACCCCTGACTCACTCACTTAACTCCTTAAAGAAATCACACAGGCCTTGGATATGCCTATAGCCCGGATTATCTATTTCATCTCTAACAAATTGCCCTATCCAACTAGGCGCAACACCTATTCTTTCTGCAACATTCTTCCACGCACCTTTAATTAACAGCAGCTTTCTTTGTAGTTCTTTAATTTCCATTTGATTCTCCTTAGTTAAGGTCTATATTAACTTATACTGAATAATTGTCAAGTATGACATTCATTTGAAAATAATGCTTGACATCCTAATTCACTCGACTATACTTCAATCAACGCTTAGGAGGATATTATGAAAGACCCAGTTGATCAGGATACAAACACGTACCACAAGATAACCGTTAAAGGCGATCACGATTACCTAGAGGCATACAATGCTTTGTTTGATGTTTACTCTAGAGACGAAGCTTTGCTTCAGGAGTCCTTTAGTGAAATGTCTGGCGACGAAGTTTTGATGGCATGGAAATATGCGAACTCTGATGAGGCGGCACTAGGAAAATTAATGGCTGCTGTCATGCGAGATTATATAAACGACTTTGTTCATGATGAGGTTATGCGAGGAAAAGGATGATTTTTAAATTAGAGCTTGGATTATTTGTTTTTATCATGGTAGTATGTGTTGTAGTATATCTTATTGGGGGTTATGAATGATTTGTTTGTATTTAAGATATAAGGAGAAACTAGATGGATATTAAAGTAAGGAGCTTGGAGGATGCATTCAAGGAAGATTATTATGAAACAAAAGAGCAAGAGGCTGATTACAAGGAAGGGATTATGAAGAAACGAGCTATTGAAGATGATGATGATTGGTTTGAAGATTTAGATGAAGAGATGGAATTAAATTTTGGAGAGAAAGAGTGACTCGATCCAGTCGAAAGAGATGGTCACGGTCACAGCTAGGATCACAGTCAAAGTCAGGATCACAGTCAGGGTCAGGGTCATGGTCATGGTCACGGTTACGGTCACGGTCACAGTCAGGGTTATTGTCACGGTCACGGTCACAGTCAGGGTCGCGGCCACGGTTACGGTCATGGTCGGGGTTATGGTCATGGTCATGGTCAGGGTCAGGGTTAAAATAGGAGAGGAAGGACATATGAGTAATTTAGATTTATGGGATAAGGTTTGTGTAACAGACCCAAGGCACACAAAGAAGGCTAAGATAGGTCAGATGAATATCACGGCTATCGACCCTCAGTACCAACGTAAGGCTGCTACAGAGGTCTTTGGTGCTTATGGTTTAGGTTGGGGTATATCAACTGAATCAGAGAAGATAGAGTTTCTTACGTTGGGCGACACAACTTTAGCAACCTACACGGCGGTAATGTATTATAAGTTAGATACTAGCGTAGGCGCGTTCCCTATATGCTCTAACCTCAAAGTAGCCTATGTAACTCAAGGTGGGAAAGGTTATCTTAAAGTTGATGATGACTACGCCAAGAAGCTACAAACAGATGCCTTAACTAAAGGCTTAAGCTTTCTAGGGTTTAACTCTGATGTATTTGAAGGTCTTTATGACGATAACAAATATGTTCAAAAGATAACCCAAGAGTTCGCTAAAGGTGAGCAAGCTCAGAAGGCTGCTGATTACTTCAAGCCTTTAATAGATGAAGATAGTATTGAAGAAACCCATCAAAGAATTAAGGATGGGTGGAAACGATTAGACCAAGATCAACAGAAAGAGGTTTATGGTTTATTGCACGATAAAGCACCAGATAGTAAACGAAAGTATAAAACATTATTAGATGAGCACTTAAGTTACGTAGGAGAAGAAATATGAGTATGAAAAAGAAGTGGGACGCAGTAGTAGTAGTCGGTGAATACGTTGATAAAGAAGGTACACCGAAGAAAAAGTACAAGAACGTAGGCGCGGTTTTAGTTAATGATAAAGGCCAAGAGTCTTTAAAGTTAGACCTGCTTCCAGTAGAGTTTAATGGGTGGATTAACTTCTATGAGCCTAAGGAGTATAATCAAGGTTCAAGTCCGTCAGCAGATCCAGTAGGCGTTACGTCAGGATTCGATGATCCATTGCCTTTCTAAACGGGATATACTTGACATACCTTTTAGGTGAACCATATTCACAAGGATGTGAACCTAAAAGGCGTTATTATGAAATGTAAATTGTGCGGAGTAACTGGAGATTCTAATTTTTATGCTTCCTGTAAGTGTATAAGATTAATGAGCCATTAAATAGGTTTTAAGGAGGATATATGTTTTTAGAAACTAACGTACACTTGACGTACACAGATGCTTGGATATTAGGGTTGTGTATATTCGGGTTAGGTATATTAACTGGAAGTGTTATCTTAGATAAGATACATGGTATTTACTGTAAAATTAAATGGTATTGGATTGACAAATCATAGGAGAGTGAAGTGGAAGGCAAGATAGACGGGGTTGGTACGCAGAAGCATTACGATCTAGCTATAGAGCCTATAGACTACATTGTAAAGAATAATCTAGGTTACTTAGAGGGGAATGTCGTTAAGTATATTTCTCGATATAAGCTAAAGAATGGCGTGGAGGATTTAAAGAAAGCCCAGCAATATTTGACATGGCTTATTCAAGAGTATTTAGAGACGGTGAATGATTAGAAAGCCTAAAGAAATGGGATTAGATTATGTCCGGTATTATCTAAAGTATAATCCGACATCAGGAGAATTCAAGTGGAATCACAAGCTTTCATCTAAAACCAAGATAGGAAGCAGGGCTGGCTCTATTTCTAATGAAGGTTATCGAGTTATAGGTCTTAAAGGTAAGTTGTATTTTGAACACAGGCTGGCGGTATTAATGATGACAGGTGAATGGCCTATAGGGATTGTTGATCACATAGATGGATCTAAAGACTGTAATAAATGGGATAACTTAAGGGATGTATCACAGGCTGAGAATATGAAGAACAAGAAAATGCCTTCGTTTAACTCTTCAGGGACGATAGGAATACGGCAGGTTAAATCAGGTAAATGGCAGGCAAGGATTAATGTAGATGGAAAAGAGCTTTCATTAGGTACTTACGCTACAGAAGATGAGGCCAAAGAAGCTAGGAAAGTGGCTGAGCTTGAGTATGGATTTCACGAGAATCATGGGAGATAAAATGATTGGTAAATATAAAGTAGTTAATTTACAAGATAGAACTTACCAAGTTAAGTTTTGTCCAGAAGAAGGTGCCGGAGGCTGCCCATACACATGCCAATGTAGAATAGAGCATCAAGGTAGTTTATCAGATTGCGAAGCTTATATAAGGCTTAATGAAGGCGGGTATATGTAATGACACACTCACCAGAACAGATTAAAGCAGTTGCTGAGAGGCTTGGGAAAGACGCCACTATTATGGGTAATGGCGTTTACTTAGGGCGTCTTATAGACAATCAGCCCATGTACGCATTTATCCCCACTGCACCAGAGCATATCATGGCGATGCACTTTATGATGACGGAGTATTACCAGTGTAGTCTCGCCATGTCTAGGGGGTATATTATATACGAGAACGACCCACGCGACCGCGACAGGCTTAAAGGCCAAGGCAAAACCCCAGAAGAAGCAATCCTTGATGCCTTTATTCAATTTATAGAGAACAAATAGATGAGCTTGATAGATGAAGTAGAAAAGCTAGGTAACAGTACAGCAGAGCTTATGATTGAGGACGCTGACAAGAATAAAAAGGCTGTTATACAAAACGGATTAAAGCAAGGGATGCTCGCAACCGAACTCGCCGCCAAATCAAAGAAGCTTTTGGAAAATCTCGAAACGCTTATTGCTACCCCAGACTCGATAAATACAGAGATATTTGATTATATAACAAAAGCAATCAAGGAGTTTAATGATGAGTAATCAATTTAAGGCTGTGCTTGTTTTTGTGTGAAAACACGCTTAACTGAACGCCTGTGGCTCCCTCTGCGAAAGCATGGACATTGTGGCGACTAGATGCGGTCACGGCAAGCTAGTCATTGCAAGCACAGCCTTAAATTGATTAAACCAGAAGGGAGATCGTGATGGCAGGTTCTTTATCGCATTTGATAGATGATGAGACGGGTGAGTTTCAGTTTGATTTTATAGAAAATATGGGTGATGCCTATGAAGCTTGCGAGGATTGCGTGTCCATCATTAAAGATATGGCGCAAAGGCTTATCGAGCTTGAGGAGATTCGTAAGGATAGAGGGCTTGTTAACTTATACTACTGGACAGCGACAGGTGATGAGATAGGTAGATGACTAACCAAACAGACAAACATCTTAATGAAGATTTAGCCGAGGCTATGGGGCTTTTGGTTACTCAAGGAGAAAACAAAACACTTGTTTCTAACGGCTTTAGTATGTGGGGGTTCGACTATAAATCAGACGCGGTATTTGCTGAGGTTGTTGAGTGGTTAGTTAGCAATAAGTATAACCTCATAAACTATAATTTTAATAATGAGGGCTTCATGTTCTGCTTTCTTAAGGGGGATGGCTCAGGCTCCTTTCTAGCAAAAGACAAATCAATCCGCAAAGCTGCCGCCCTAGCGTACATCAAAACAAAGGAGAATGAGGATGGAGAAGCTTAAGCCGTGCCCGTTTTGTGGGGGTGAAGTTGTATGCGAAAAACATGATGAATCCTACGGAAATGAGCCATTTAGAATTGGATGTGATAACGAGAACTGTTCAGCATGGCCTTCCGTATGGAGGGGTTCTCGTTACAAAGCAATCAAAGCATGGAACACACGTAAGGAGACTCCCGATGACTAACAAAAAAGATGCTTTACTAAGACCACTAACACCAGAAGAATCATTAAGGGATTTTGAGCGACAGTCTTGGCCAGAGCTTGAGGCTCTACAACAAAAGCTAGACATAGCGATAGGAGAGCTACGATATATTGAAAAGACGGGTAATGATATGTGGAGTCATAAAGTTGGCGGAAGTATGCTTGCTGAAATGGCGGAGCAGGCACTTGAAAATATAGGAGAGACTCCCGATGAGTGACACAAGGTTGATAGATGACGAGATTAGCGAAGCAATAAATCAAATCAAGATGTGCCTTGATGATGATGTGAAAAGGAGCTTCTGGCTAATCTAGCAGGACTATATGAAGTAAAGAGAGATCTTATTGCTTATGATTTTAAGTATTGGCTACATTTAAGGGGCTCCATATGAGTAATTTTAAAGATAGGTATATTGCAAACATTAAATGGGCTTTGCCTATATTATTTGTCATATTTGCTTTGTTTGGCGTTGGCGTTGCACTAGCCGTTTACGTTCACGCAATAGCCGCCATAATATTTGGTAGCGTGGCCATACTGCTTGCTTTCCTCGCAGCAATAACGAGTGCCGAAGGAGAGACCCCCGATGAGTAGAGCAATCGATATTTCAAAAGCAACGATAGAAATAGCACTTGATCTAGAAGATGAAAAAATAGATGTTGATGGCTACCGGCTTCTGTCTGACGTTGTTCGTATGCCGCTGTCGGAATTTATAAACCTTATAGCAAATCAAGTTCTAGTTAGCGACATCATATCACCTGAGTGGGAAACAGGAGAACCTTCTTTGCATATTATTTATGAGGATAAAGGATGATTACTTGGTTTTACGGTAACACTGGCGCAGGCAAGACAACCAAAGCGCGTGCTTTAGTAAAAGAAAGCGGCGCTATATTGTTAGACGGTGATGAACTTCGCGGCGTTTGGGGTTTAGACTTATCAACGGACGGACGGTTAGAGCAAAATAATCGCGTTTATAAACTAGCGAAACTATTAGAGTCGCAGGGCTTTGATGTGGTTGTGGCTGTTATATGCCCGTTCAGAGCACAAAGATGGTCTTTTCAAGGCGTTAATTTTGTATACGTAGAAGGCGGGAAGTCTGGCGAAGATTATCCGTTTGAGAAATAAGGAGCTGGCTAGGATAAAGAGTCTCGAATCCTTCTATACCCCTCCTTTTCCTCTTCCGACATGTTAGCAAAGGCTCCTGCCTCTATTAGCATCTGGAACATTAATTGAGGCCAGTACTTTTTAGGGGATTCGAATAGCTCTACACGTTTCTTAATCATAACCAACTCCTAATTAGATAGTTTAGCGATAGTTCCATTAAGCAGTAATCGCCATCGTTAACCTCATGCTTATAAATTGCGCCACGCCAATGATCGTTAGCCTGATAACCTTTATACTCTTCATCGTGCTGATAAAAAGAGCCAGCTACAAGACCTCTAATAGTCTTGCCGTTGTTTAAGTATTGTTCAGCTATATCTTTTCCTTGCTGATGACCCATAGTAAACGAGAACTTTAGTTTGTTTAATTTATTTAGGCACGTTCCACCAATAGCTCTACCCGTCATTGGTGCGTAGAAATAATGAGCGTATTGAATGCCATGTATATTTATAGGCTTTAAAAAAGGATTAACGTTCCATCCGAACTTCTCTAACTCAAATCTACCGTAGTTATGAGACTTCCTTTGATGGGTGTTTATGTCAGTGTATCGTTCCAGTCGATGCTCATGATTACCCAAACAAAACTCAAGCCTTGGCTTATATGGTTTTAGACCCCTACGCTTTCTTGATTTATTGTATTTTTCTATAGGCTTGAAGAATAAATCCATCGCACAGATGCCGGACTCGTAATCGTCTTCAAGGCTTGATTGTAACTCAGCTTTTTTAGTGGGGGATTCATACATGGAGACTGAAGGCATATCAAAGTGATCACCTAGATGGATAATTGTATTCGGTTGTTTTTCTACTGCGTAATTACCTAATGCTTCCAAGTGATCTATATATACGCCTAGCTTTACTTGCGTGTCTGGAATTACAAGATGCTCATTAAGTTTCATGTCAATCCTTTAGCTTAAGTGACCATACCTCTCCACCACTACTTTCGTCACGTTTTATAGCGGCTCGAACAGCATCACTTAATGTACCACCATTGTCAAGTATTGCTAAGGCGTAAGGCGCACCAGTACCTACAGCCATATAATCATCTAATACAGGGATCGGGTATTTACTGCCACCGAAAAAATAAATGCTTTGGCCATCACTAACCAAAGCATCACATTCATCTAACTCCTCCAGCTCGTCATCAGTTTTTAGCCAATCTAAAAAAACATCACCTTGATGACAGTCCCCTGCTGTCCCCGCTATAACTTCACACCCAAACACCTTCGAATAGAACTTAAATACCTTGATTGAATTAAAGGTTGAGTCGGCAGTTATTTGAGTATCAGCACAGATTTCATTCTTGTTGATGACAATGGTTGTCACCCTAAATAAACGCCTAAGAGAAGAAAGAATAAGCTAGATAACTTAGGATTATCTTCTATCACCTCAAATAATTTATCTTTAGCTATAGTTAAGTATTCTTTAAGTATTTTTACCATTCCTCATCTTCCTCTATTTTATTCAGTTTAGCTTTCTTTTCTATATGCCTTGACGCTCCCCAAGCCACAGGAGACCCAAACATAATGGTTTCTACGGTAGCTGAAATTTCAATATTATTTAATTCAAAGTAAATCCCAAACCCAACCAAAACGGCAGATAAAACAGGTCTAAATAACCCCTTAATAATAGCTTCGGATGCATAGGCTATCTTAACAAGCGCGTCTACCCAAGGGTAGGTTTTTGTCGTAAGCATGGTAGACATAAAGCCAGAGGACATCTTTTGTACTTCAAATGCGTATTCTGCTTTTTTGTCTTTGTCTTCGATTAATTTATCGCCCAACCGAAAAATGTCAGGAAGAAGCATCTTTAATAAATTCATGTGTGTGTCACCAAATGATATAGTTTTTCAATAAGAAGGCCGACAATAGGTATTGAGAAGATCATGCTCCACTTCTTTCTACTTTTGTCAGACTCATCTAATATAGTTATATGCTTGTCATGCTTTGTAACGAGAGTGGAGATTGACTTATTGAACTCTCGCTGCTCGTGTATAGAGTCCTTTCTTTGGTCTGCGTCCTTCTCTAATGTTGTAGCCAATCTTACTAGCGTCTGCTCAACTTCTCTTAAACGATGGGGGATTTCGTCTGGCATGGGATTCCTTTATGTACCTGAGCTTAGTTTTCGATAATAGACGGTCGCGCCTGCACCACCATCCCTTATTCTGAAGTTTGTTCCGTCAGTAAAGAATGTGCCGCCACCCCATGACTGTGTTGTGGATGTCCATGTTGTAGCGTTATTTCTTATCTCTATATAAACCGTATCACTTGGGGTCATCATATAGTACCCACCGGCTGGCGTCCATGTGTTACTGGTAGATATAGCCTGCGAACCCCTATCTGCTGTAGATTCTGTAAGCTGCCCATCCCCTACTGCGCTTGATCCTATCTTGGCTGCGGTAGATGCGCCAGAGGCAAGTTGAGCTGTATCTATAGATGTGTTAGGGACTTGACTTAGCACAGCAAGGCTCCCAAGACCTAAATTGCTCCTAGATGTAGAGGCAGACGCAACATCACTTAAGTTATTAGCTGTTTGAACAATAGCCGCCGCTTGAACACCATCCACCGTATCAGCATCTAATCCATTGCCTGAACCTTCTCTTGAGGTTTCACTTAATATAATGCCTGTCCAATTAGACCCATCACACCCTATAACAGCACTTTGCCCAGCAGCCAAAGCTTGGGTTGTAGAACCATTAATGGTCTCAGACGCATTACCGTCCAATGTAACGACCCCTGAACCTGAGTTCCTTATCATTAAAGGAAAGCTAGAAGAGGCTGTAGCAGCCGCTAAGAGGTTTAGAGTCATGGTTCCGGTGCAGTCGATTAGTTTACCCTTATAAGTAGCGTCAACGGCTGTAGTGGTCGATAAAGATACTATATTATTTAAAAACCCTTTAGCGAAAGCGGTTAATAGCTCTGTATTAATTGCTTCCGATAACGTCTTTATTGGGTCACCAATCTTGTCTGTATGATTAACCCACTTAATCTCATTGGCATCACTAATTGTTCCGTCATCAGATGGTGGGGATGAGTTATAGCCGGATATCGTTTGTGTCGTATAAGGTACTGCCATTACTTGCTCCTAAAAGTCGTTACTTAAATCGGTGGTTAGTCGTCGCCAAATCTTTCTTTATATTCTTGCTCATTATACTTATCTCTTCTTTCTTCTATACCACCCATAACCCAGTCATACCAAAGTTTCCCAACAATTGGGATTTGGTTAACTATCTTTTCTGGGGTATCCCCTGATAGGGTTTTAATAATGCCATCAGCAACGGCGGCTGGCGTAAAGCTATATATGGAATTAAATACTTTTTCTAGCGATCCCGTTTCCAGACTAATATTATCCGCTAAGAATTTATTAAACCCAAACATGGAGAAAGTTCTGAATAGTGTTTTTTCCGATATTCTGGTTGGATCGACCTCGCCCGTCTCTAAGAAATCCTGAACTAGCGTCACAGGCCAGCCAACAGCAAGCAGGACAGAAGACCACTTGACCGCATTAAGGGCGGCCTTACCTGTGTGTCCTTTTCTTAGTTCGTGAAATATCTCCCTTCTGGCGATATCAAGCTGCTTTAAGGTAAACGTGGATAACATATAAAGTATTCTCCAGTTCCCTTGCTCCAGATACCATTGAGGGACATTTAATCTAGATATTGGCTGGACTTTTGATAGCTTATGGAATAAGTGCATCTTAACCATTTCATTTATCTCCCCCTTACTTATTCCGTGAACAAGTTGAGCCAGTTCTGGCTCAGACAAAACATCATTGTATTCCTTCCTTAAGCTTGTTACTCCATTGGGTTTACTTAGCTCTTTCCTAGATTTAAGTAGTGCTGCATTTATATTTATATCTTTACCAAAGCTATCAGTGTATTTAAACATGGACTTTTGTAGAAGCTGATCTGCCGCCCTCATTATCTTCGATTGATTAGCCATTTCTATAGAAGCATTATTGATAAGTAAATGCTCTCTTGAAGAAACCTTATTTTTCCCGATAATTCTAGCCGCAATAGCTTTGTTAGTATTTATTATGCCATTACGAAAATAACTATTACCTAAGTCAGTTAGCTGCGTTAATGCCGCGTGGGGTTTTGCTAGCAGCCAAGCATATGTCCCAGCTTTTGCGTTTGCAATAAAGGCTGAAACTGGCTTAGATTTTATACCAAAATAAGCTGTCATCATTTCAGACAACTGCTTTATTTGGGGGCCACTTAGATTTTGGTCTAAAGCATCCTTAAGTAACAGCTCGGTTGCATGTTCTATATCGTCATCTACGTTGCTCTTAATGAATTTTGGCAGGGATGACCCTTCTCTCCAAGCTGGGTTTGGGACTGTTCTTTTTTCCAGAGCGCCAAAGAAAAACTCATGCTTATAGATATCATTTGTCCCCTTCATAATATAGGCTCCAAGAGCCTCCGAAGGCTTGGCATAAAAAGGCATTAGCTCTTTCGATAACTTATCTAGCTGTCGACTTTTACCAATCTTTGCTGCTCCAGCTACTTTTGGAGCAAAACTACCTTCCTCGATTAAATCAAGAAGAACAGCCTCCAGCTCTTCCTGCCTGCCTTGGCTTTGAAGTAGTCGCATTCTCTCTACATCTGTTGCAGCAAAATCATAAACCTCGCCCATCTTGGCTTGCAGTCCATCATAATCCTTTACGGCGCGAGGGAAAAAGTCGTGCAGATAACCTAGTTTTTTATACCCAGCGGAGTCTAGTTTTGCCCACATATCATCCCTAACTTTACCCCAAGTGCTCCAAGCTTCATCCAAGACTCCCTCTTTATCGTATTTTTTCGCAATCATCTTAAATGCTTTCTCATCGCCATTAGCTAAAGCTTGAGCTATTATTGCGCTATCAGTTTTTTTGCCTTTTCTTGATAATAATCCAGCTTCAGACCTGCGCAGTATTTTAAGTAATGGAGACAGCTCACTCATTCTTGTCTCAAAGGATATATGTTTCGCTGCATCGTTCAGGCTAAGTCTTGATGCGAGCCTTGGGGCAATAAGCTCTATTCGAGTAGATAGATTACCAAGATACTTATCTAGCTTCTGAATTAACTTAGAGTCTAAACCAACTTTATTAGCGACCTTATCCATTCTAGATCTAGAGCCAGACAGTATCTTATCGGAGTCAGCCCTCAATGCCGGTAAATTAATGCTTCGGCCAGAAAGGATGTAGGCATTAAAAATATCAGCCTCGGACATTTCTTGCCCGAACTTAGAAGAAAGGGAATCCAAGGCAAGCTGCTGGGCCTCATTAGCAGGCGCTCCTGCCTTAACCTTAGTCGACGAATAGGCTTCATAGTAATCTAGAATGGCGTTGGTTTTCTTTTTCTCGACATCCCCATAGATTTGCTCTGGAAGCGGGTTCTTGCGAGTAGCCCGATGCCTCCATATTGTTGCGGCATTATCTATTAGATGGCCGAAAGCTAGGTCGTATAGAAAATTCTCAGATCTACCGGCCAAGCCGCCCTCCTCGTTCATTAAGGTTGGGTCTTGCCCAGCATAACCCCCCGCAGCAAGCTTTAGGTTTTGCCCCGCAGTTGTTCTTGGCTTGAAGAACCCAAGTCCTTTTGTACCTAGCGCGGTCTCACCTGCCACTCTGATTATATCACCAAGGAGAGTCTTTGGTTTAGGAATGGCTCTGTCGACAAAATTACTTAACCTAAGCTTATTATCGGCCTCGCGAATCTCTGCATTATTAGCTATAAAATTATTGTCTGCCTGAACCCAAGCATCGTTAGATATTTTCCATCGCTCATTAAGCCTATTTAGCTCTGCTATCTCGTCGCCAGTTAGCCTGTCGCCCAATGTTTCTATATTTGTGTCGTCTTCAGATAGAGGGGCATAGATTGGAGTTGATTTATCTACTATTCCATAATGCCTTTCCGGTAGGTTATATTTAACCTGAAACGCCCTTAGCTCATCCTCTTGAGGTTTTACTATTTGATCTTTAAGTTTTCCGTGAGCAATCTCAGCGCCAAATTCTCTCAGGGCTTGAGGTATATCTCTCTCAAGAAGGTCAACTATATTTGCTGCGCCACTAACAATAGATGCGGCCGGCTGTACAGCGACATCCTCAGCGTATTCTAATGCGCCGCCGACAGCATTCCTTATAAAACCACCATCTTGAACAGCTCCCTCAAAAGCAGGGGTTGACTCAACAGCTCCTTCAAAAGCAGGGGTTGACTCAACAGCTCCTTCAAACTTTGGTGTTACCCCCATTACTCAATCCACCTAATAAAGTTCTTATCTTTATCAAACCAAGCTGTCTTCCTCACGCCATCAGATGGATCTGTAGAGTAGCCTCTTATTGCTCCGTCAGGCAGCTCTGACAAGTCTTTAGATGAGGCTCTTTCACCGCTCGCTAATCGAGCGAACGTCTCGTGTGACGGGTTAGCTTTTAGTTCGGTTAAAGCGCTAAATCCATCCCTAGCTTTGGCCTCATCCCAAGTAATATCAATATCAATCATGCCGCTCTCATCAAAATACTCAGGCTTCACCAGAAGCTCCGATATCTGATCTAGAGCGTCACCATAACTAAAAGGCACTCCTTTTCTGGCGTAAGCGGTAACCAATGAGATAGCTTCAGAGTGAAACCTCTGTCTCATAGCCTCTGCATTAGTTATCTCTGTATCGCCTGTAAACTTTTTACCGCCAACAGTAATTTTTATATCACTGATAGCTGACTCACTTTCAAGGCGCATATCTTTAACTGATGGGAGTTTAATAGGAATAGGTTTGCTTGAGTCAATTTTAGCGATCTTCTCTTTAGATTCTCTATTTAGCTGCGCCCTGTTTATTAAGTTATCGTACTCGCGTACTTTTTTAACTGCTATTGGATCTCCTCTCTTGTAAGCATCGGAGGCCATAAGGGTATCTCTCTCCCTCATATAAGACTCCTCTGTTGTTTCTTTGGCTAAATTCTTGGTCTCTTCTTCTGCCTGTAGTTTCGCTTGTTCTATCTGCGCTTGACCAACAGAGTCCATTCCGCCATAAATTTGTGGCCCTAAAGCTAATATCTGTGCGCTTCTGTCTTGAGGTGTATATTGAGACGCATAAGCATTAGACGCTGTTTCAGCTAGAGGTTTAAACATAGCGTCTATACCTTGCATAGCGAGCTTGGCCTTAGCTGCGTTTTGTATTTGCGCCTTGCTTTTTATAGCAGGGTCTTCAATGGTTTCAATTCTAAGTCTTTCGTCATCAATTGATTTCCACATAGAGGCCGCTGTTTTGGTTACGTCACCGACAGCCTTGTCAAACCCAGCATTCCAGTCTTCCTTGATCTTTAAGTTTTGATCAAAGGCTTGTTTTTTTTGATTTAGACCTAACTGCTGAGACTGCAAATCTAATTGTCTGCTTTGGTTTGCGCTACTTAATCCAGTGCCAAAAGCTTGTGAGCCTGCGCCTATTGCGCCTGTTATCGCCATTATATACCCCTCGCTAAAGAACCTAATCCACCAACAGTTGCTTGTGTTGTACCCCCAAGGCTTCGACCCAAGCCCGTTAATCCAGCCCCAAAAACAGATCCATATAAATCTGTTTCTTGTTGACCTAGATTAGCCTGAAGCTGCGCGTTTAACTGGGCATTAGCATTTAAGGCCGAAGTAGCTTGCCCTGATAATTGAGCAGCAAGTCCAGACTCGAAATTCATTTGAGCTATTTGTGACTGCACGTCCTGAATCCTAGCTTGATTAGCTTGATCGGTTAATTGAGCCTGCGCTTGCAATGACTGTAGCGCCATTTGAGATTGCAGCTCTGCCTCTCGCTGACCAAACTCTGCCTGCGCTCGATTAATCGCATCCTGCGCAAAAGAAGAGCCTAACACTCGCCTACGTTGAAGTTGTTGAGATAAATTACCTATCGTTCTTCGCGATGTGTTTCTTAAGCTTTGAACGCCAGCTTGAGTTACAGCCCCCATTAATGGGTCTAGCTGACCGGCAAAGCCTTGAAGGTCGCCAATGCGCTGATTGGTTGCGGCAGAGCCTTGTTGAGTCAATCCTTGAGCAAGGCCGGTATTTGCTATATTAAATTGATTATCTTGAAATTGACCTGTAAGCCCACCTGATGAAAACCCAGATGGCTGAAATGATGATAGCCCAGCCGCGACATTTGCTTGATTTCGTCGATTGGATCGACGAGCCATGATCCCACTAACTACGCTTGTACCCAAGCTACCTGCTAACCCACCCATTTATCTAGACTCCCAAAGTATTGATGGCTCTTCTTTAAAATGTAAATGTCCCACTCGTTTTAAAACCCCATGCCTTGCTATATGTAAGTAGTAGTCGTTATCTTTTTTATCGCAATACAGTATAAGATTTAAACTCTTCTTTAGCTCTTTTATTGCGTTAACCCCAGACTCTATTTTTTGCCTATCGGATACATTAGGGAGCCAAATCATATCCCCTAAAAGAACAAGTGGCCCCGATGTTTCTGCAAATAAATAACCATACCTCTCTCCATCTTTAGATGTTAGCGCCCAACCAAAATCATAAGATGTCATGATTAAGTCATAGGCTTTTTCATCAAACTGCCGAGGAGTTAAGTTTTCTTCTATATCCAGAAGTCCGGTTTTATAAGCTACCCATAAATATTTAAAGTCAGATGAATCTAGGTCTCTTATCTTTGGCTTTCTTTTAAGAGTCCTACTTAACTTAGGCTGTTTGTTCGTAGCGTAGGCCGATTTCTTGGATGTCGAGCGTCTGTGTACCATTATATTCTACTTCTAATTGAAATTCTGATGAGCCACTTGGAAGGGCTATTAGAGCCTTTCTTAATCTAGCCCCTAGTGATTGTGAGTAATAATTACTGTCGTTATAATAATAACCCCCACCATAGACTGGTCTTGATGCTGATGCAGGCAGGGTTATAGATATAGACCCGTCACCTAATGTTAAGCCGCCATGCAATATCTTGATAGTTATATCTGTATCTTCTGCTGCCCGATACCTAACCCACCCATTAATATTAAATGAATTAGACCCCAAATCCATTGTCATTAATCGAGTTTTAAATATGGTTCTTATGTCTGTTGAGCCTGCGTCACCAGTCCCAGTCCCTTCCATTCTGTATACATTCCCGCTTGAGTCTCCGAAAAATATATACTCTAATCCATCAGATGGATCTAATACATTCATCACACAAGTAGGTTGAAAGCCAGACGCATGTTGTGTTGTAAATTCTCCCCAAGGGCTTAATCCTGAGCCGATCAATGGCTTATGTAATACCCAAGCTTCTGATCCATCAGATGAAAAACAATACGCTTCTTGAGTTCTGGAGTTATAAGCCAGAGTCCAATCACCGTATCCAGCTATTTGATCGTTAATTTGAATAGATATATCATTCTGCTCTACATCACCATATTTGTCTGTAGCGACTAATGACTCTATCCTACCTTGTCTGCCATATAAAACATCATTACCAACAAAGGATAATGCCTCGTCGCCATCTGCTCCTGATCTTGGGTATAAAGAAGAAAACGCAAAATCTGTCGCATCCTTGCCTGTTAATCGTTGAATAGAGCCTGCGGCAGATGATGTTATAATCTGATCAAACGCCGTTACTGTTCCATTGATGGCTCGGTAATCTGGCTGAATCAAAAAGAAAGGGTCGTCAGTAGCAAGGGAAGATGATGGGCGCTGAGATACAGATATGTTTGTGTAGTCTCCTGATTTCGACCCAATAATCATATGAGGAAAATCAGTGCCGTTATCATGAATATTAGAGAAGATTGCTCTCTCATTATCTATGGTGCAATATTTGGCTTTGAATGTACCGAAGGCTTGGGGGACTTCATCTGTAAAAGAGACTGTGGCGAATGTTGTTCCATCCCACTTCTTAACCTGCTCCTGTAGAGCAAGATCTGTCACAATAACTTCATCTGCTAACTGCCAGTTATGCTCTAGCCTTCCTCGGAGTCGAGCAGACGAGCTTACAGTAGCCTTAGATGCGCTAAAAGAAGATCCTGACCACTCATAAACTTCTGTGCCAGACTGCACCAATAAAGAGACTGTTCCATCAGTTTTATACAGAGTAATGAAGCCATTTATTCTTCCCGCGTTAGGAGTTGTACCAACAAGATCAAACGGCGCTCTCGACCTTAAGGATGATGACTGTGAGTCTAAAACAAAGTTCTGCCCACCAGCCGCCTCCCTTTCATTAATCTCATCTTCCGATGCTACGGTATTTAATCCGCCGCCAAATCTAGCAAGGATTATGTTTTCTTTTGGCCCAAATTTAGTCGGCATACGGGTCTGAGATCCTTCGTGAATAAGCTCTAGGAGTCCAACTACCTCTCAATGGAGACTGCGAAACCAACTGAGCGGCCAAAGCGAATGATTCATTATAAATTCTATCTACAAATTTGTTCTGTATTTCAGCAGCCCATTGTTGCGCTACGGCAGGAATCAAAGCCGTAAACACGCTATCATTAAAAGGGAATGTGTCTGTCGCCAAAGACATTGTAATATCTTTATCGTAAAAATATTCATAAACCTTACCGTCATCGTCTGATGTAGGTATTTTATCTAAATACAACAAACCATCGATAGGAGATATAGCCCCAAGATATGCTAGACCAGTTTCATTTGCTGGGTAGCTTTGTGTGCTCTTCATCCCTAAAAAACCACTTGGGTACTCTTCTATAAATTGCCCATTAGTTGTATCGTGAAGAGGAAATCTTAGCTGAACCAAATCTGAGGCGAGAGAATAATCTCGATCTCCATCAACAAGAGTTATTGTCCCCCTAGCCACCTCGTTAGGAACGGCTTTATCGGTTAGCGAATATAGCTTAAGTATTATCTCATTCCATATACCAACTGCTGTGTCGATATACGGCTGAGATCCCGATGAGGTAAGAGACGTTAAGTCAGAGTTTATTATCTGAGTTCGTCTTAAAACCTTATTAACACCTTCAAGCAGTGTTGCCATCATTCGCCTCTAGTTTTTTAATTAGCATGGTAGATTTATCTGTTCGCTCAGTTGCTATGCCTCTTTCTTTGCATAGTCTTTTTAGCTCAAAATGCTTACATTGAGAATAATCATTTTTAACTTCTGTAGGCTTAGGCTCTGAATAAGCTGGAGCCTCTTGACTAGCAGATGGAGTGTGCGCCATCAAAGCTTCATTTTGTTTTTGTAGCTCTTCAATCTGCTTTTGTAGATCTGTAATTGAAACCGCCTCAGGTTGGTTGACTGGCTTCTTTTTAGGGAAATGGTTTTGAACAATAGTTGAGCCATTCCCGTTTAAGTAATCTTTTTGTAAGCAATACCCATATTTGCCTGATGGTATCCCTTTTAAATTCAATAATTGAATCATTACATCTGATGTTGCTGATGGCGGATACTCTATACCCTCTAGATCCGCAATAGCCCACAATTGATGCCTTTTAAATAAAGTCCATCCACGTCTATTATCTTGTATACTTGCAATCTGCATTTTAATTCCTTAAAAGAATTGGGGGCAAAATGCCCCCGCATCTTAATTTGAGTTAGTTACCCAAATCTGTAGCAGTACAACGGATAGTTTGAGTCCAATTAGGATTCAAGATCTTACCTACGTGCCATGCTTTCCATGCGATTGTTGAAATCTCATCGAACGCATCACCACCAACACTGCCGCGACCATGAGCGATTAACTCAATAGGGCTTGGGTTATCGCCTGCGCGATAGATACCATCGGAATAAGCTTCACCTAAACCAACAGAACCAATAGCTCCTTCACCCCAAATTGATACGTTATATAGATCGGTATCAGTTGTGTTTGTAGATCGCATGCCACTTGGAGCGCCACCCAAGCTAACATTCACGTCAGCATCAGGAGTTTGAATGAATCGCACAGTTGCACCAGCAAGGCCGTAAGAACCTATCTCACCCGGAACCGTATCTACTTGACCCGCGTAAGTCTCAACAGACTTAAAGCCAGTAAGATTAGCGATATCATAAGCCACGTGAGGATGACAAGCACCCCAGAAAGCAGGCAACATTGGGTTTGAGCCAACGTTCTGTGAGCCTACACTCATTGGTGAGAATGTCATCGCAGAATTAACCATCATTGTATTTACACAATAGTTAATATCCGCTGTAGAGATTTTTGCTACAACAGCCGCGTCATTCGCCACACCATTTGCGTAACGAATATCAGTACCGGCATCAACAATATCACGTTGAAGCTGATTTAAAGATCGACCCGCTGAGATAGCTAGAGACCGAACAATGCCGGCCGCTGTGCCGTTAGGGTTAAATAGATCAACCTCTTCATTCAGGATGTAGTATTGACCGTACTTAGCGATAGTAGCAGTGTAGTCAGTGTAAGAAACGGTATCCGCCGAACGACCTTGCAAATAGCTTGCGGTAGTCTGCAATTCAGCAAGAGCCGAAACTGTAGGGCTGATTTGCGTACCGCCAGTGGCCGCTGGATCAGCGTCAGTTGAATATCGACGCCATTTCATAGAGGCCGTACCTGCGTGTTCGTGCAAGATACCTTGAGTTGTACCCGCAAAATATGGGCAGTTTGGTCGAGCATTCTCTAACAACATATCGTTGTATGAGAAGTTGACCGGAGTTGCTACTTCTGTATCAGTAGCGGAAATAGTAGACATAATTAATTCTCCTGCCTACCGTGAACATAGGAGGATTCCTATTTATAGTTACGCATATATTCCTCCCACTGCGCAGCAGTGAAACGTTTAGTGTTAACCTGTTCAACCTCGGTAGGCGCATTAGTTGATGCACTCCGAACCGATTGAGCAACCGCTTGACGGTTAGCCGCAGCTTGTGGGTCTGGTTGACTTTGATACTGGCCTCTTAGCTTGTCGGCAATAACATTAACGACCTGTTTCCAGTCGTTAGGCTTGCTATACCGATTTGCAAAGGCTTCGTTGATCCGTGGATCTCGTCGGCCCTCGCCATGTATAAAGTCTTCAACCACTCTGGGGGTAACATTCAAGTCTTCTACGCTTTGGGTGATTGTATTAACCGCTGAATTAATATCAGCATTAATGCGCTCTTCCTCTGCCTTTGCCTCTTGCGCCCTTAAGCGTTCAGCAATAAACTTGATATCGTCATTTGGTTCTTCTTTCGGTTCGGCTGGGCTAGGATCTGCATCATATTCTGATAGCAAAGATTCTAGCGGATCCTGTACACCAACTTCCTCACCGCCTCGTGGGGCTAGATCGGGATCATCAGTTACGGTTTGGTTCATTTTTCTTATTCCTTAACGTTAAGAATATTTAAAATACGGTCATTCTCGTCGGAACAACCACTTTGATAGACCCAGTAATTAACTTGGTCAGTAGTTGGGATGTTTTGAATACCTTTAGGCTTGTATCTTTTCATCCTTAAAGGTTTCAACTCGTCCACAATCTCTTGCCACACAGGATGTGACTTTAATTCAAGTAAAAAAGCTCTTGCTTCATTAGATAATATTTTCTTGTTTGACATAGTGTTAAACGCTATCCGCTAGGTTAGTTAATGCTTGCCCAGCAGACACATTAGTAAAGTTTGGGTCTGGCTGCTCTTGTTGTTGCAGCTCACTTAAAATTTGATCATCCTCAGTCCAGCCGCCTTCTTTCAGTACAGATATCATTGCAGCGTCTATGGATAATTTACTCTGAGTTCCAGCCTGTTGATGCTGTTGACCAACTTGCTCTATCTGAAGCGCCATTTGTAGTGCGTTTAATTTAGCAGCAGATTTCGCTTGCTCTTCAGCAGGGCCACCAGATCCATGCACATCAAACTCAACTCTGTCTGGTAGTTGTTTTGAGGATATATCAACGAATCCGCCGTAAGGCTCCATATAAACTGTCGACTTCTTCATGTACTTCTTACCTAGTCGGTAAGCTAGTTGAAGCCATCGTTCCATTGGGCCTTTTAGTGAGGACTTAACATAATCCACGGTTCTTATCGTGCCACGAGATATCTCGGCCTCTTTCGCGTAAGCGGTTGTATGGGATACGGTCTGCGCACCAAGTCTAGGTGCATTTATTCCTGTTGTGTCAGCGTATTGCTGAAGGAATGAGGCGTAACTATTATACATAGCTACCGGATCACCAATCATGTGAACTTGAATGGGGCCATTTGCAGGCGTACTAGAACCGGGATATATCTCTGGGCCTCCAAGTGCCGCTGCATGTGGATCATCGCTTTCATAGGTTACAGGTGGATGCGCATGTAGTGAAGCTACTTGATTATATTTATTTAGGGCTTCTACTGCCATGCTTTGAATTGGGCGACCCTTTATTAAAGGCGAAGTCCCATAAGGAGAATCTAAATGCTCTAAGTGATACGGCTGAATAATATAAGAAGACTCACCTATATCGTTGTGACGATATCTTATTACAGATCTTGTCCCTGAGTCACCCATAGCCACCGTGACAATTACATTTTCAACATAAACATCTTCTTTCGTTTTTCGAGGAAAGATTAGATCTCCTTCTAACTCAAGGATTTCTACATTCCCTTTTTTGTCCTTCTCAAGCTTCATTATATTTTTCATCATCCATCCGCCATATTGCGAATCTGGATCTGAACCGCCAGCTTTAGCCGCTAAAATTACATCAGTCAATAACTGGAATTTATGCGCTATAATCGAAGGTCTAACAACAACACCTTCATTCATTAAATGATGCGGATTATCGTCTAAATAAGTATCTTTAATAGATCTTGGTACAAGCATTGGGATTTTAACAGCATTGCTTAATGCACCCTTTACCCCTTGATAGTCAATTTGCTTTAACACCATTCTGGCTCGACCAACACCTACACCGTACTTAAACGCCTCAGAGTCTATCTGATCGCAATTAGATCTAAAGTCATACTGTCGATGCCATAAATCTAAAGTACCCTGAACAAGCTTGTCAGCATTATCCTGAGTTATAATAGATGGGACTCCAGCAAGATCTCCGGTAATAATTGGAGTCTCTTCAACTCTATTAAGGTATTCATCTGTTATCGCAGCATGAGCAGAAAAAAAGCTCCCAGAGTCAGGGAATCGCATTCGCCTAGCGTCTGCGGTTAGTATCTCTAAAGCCTGAGACTGTAGCGGTAACTCTACATCAGAAAGCCAAGCCTTATTTTTATCTGGCTTACCGTCACTATCTAATTTGTGCCTTCCAGAAGGCTCCATTCTTAATTGTCGATCTATCTCGTCCCACTCTTTTTCTAGATCTCTACGGTCTTCCTTCCGCTTCTTATACATATCTATGATAGTATCGCAAACATGCTTCCAGTCTGCTGAGGTAATCTTAGGGGATTTAATTACATTCATTTAGCGTTCCACTCAGCTAGGTATTTATCGACAAAATCATTCGCTTGTTTTTTTGTTTTTCTAATTCTAACATCCTTCTTCCCAGCATCCGTTCTGTCATGATCGTGAGTTACTGAATAATAACCAACTTGCCCTACTAGTAACGGGTTTGACTTCCCTTCTTGCGGCACAAAGGCAACAAACTTTGTTCCATACCAACCCAAAGGATATTCTGCTTGTGTTGCTTCTTCAGTCCATTCATAGTAAGGGCCACCATCAGAGATAGCTATCTTAACGTCCCTATAATGATAGGAGTGATCTGGCGTAGCCTTATGAACAGCGTCATGTCTTTGTAAGTCGTTACTTAAGCTCATCTTAAATCCTAGTTGTAAACCCTTGAGGGATATTTTTCTTTCGAGAAGTGAAGCCCCTTGTTGCGCAAAATCTTTTCATCATAATCGCATACATGGACGCCTTTAAAGCATCGTCTCTTAATTTGGTTAATTGCCCATCTTTTCTATGGTAGTTTCTGTACTCATCAAACCAGTCAGTGCATCTTGCGAACACCTTTAGCCCGCCTGTTCGCAGTCTCTCCTGCATTTCCATAATGATTGGCTCAACAGGCTGGCCACCACCTTTATCTCTATCGTATCTAGCAGACATAGATAGCATCTTAACGCCATGCTTAACGTAGTTTTCCTTTAGCTTAATTCCATTAGCCTTATCCCTATTACCGCCATCGTGCGGCCATGCAACAGGAACCCAAGGGTTCACTTCATTAATTGCTTGGGCATGAACCTCTGAGTCTTGACCTGCTTTTTTCCACACCCTTGTTATATAAATAACATCTTTATCTCTATCCCACGCTATATCGCACACAGCGGCTGGGTGAGATATACCGAAGTCAATTCCTTTTAATCGACCCCAGTGAGCCGGAATCTCAGTATTATCTGGTACTTTAATATCTTCTTCTGGAGTGGTAAACACTCTACCTTCACCCATCATAGGAACACCCTTTGTTCGGGCTTCTCTTTCATGTTCAGGGTAAGACATGATCATTCGATGAACTTCTTTTTTATCTAAATGAGGCGCATCATCCCATGTCGCAGTGCCTAACCAAATGCCATCACCACCTTGCTGATAATGGTCTACAAGTTTTGTCACACCCAAAAGCGGTGTAAATGTGACCATCATAATTCCATGAGAGGTTAAAAGCCTTGTTAGTGCTTCAGTGTAAATCCTACCTTGAACCTCATTATCCTCTGGCTCTTCATCGATAGAGACTACGTGAGGCGCTGTACCCTGCCATTTGCGCCAACCTTGCTCATAAGTCTTAAATTGGCAAGTAGATAATCCGCCAGAAACATGTCTTACCTTGACCGCATCAACAACACCTGACATACCAGCCTGCTTAGTGGATGGCTTGCCGTAAATACATTCCTTTGGAATCCAGCCAGTACCTAACTCTATATCGACCCCGCCCAAAAGACCCGTCTGCATAATATCTCTAGACGACTCGTTTGTAGGAGAGCCAACCCATGCCAAGATAGGCTTATCAAATCTTCGGCCTTCCCACCAATCAGGATATAAGCCTGTTAGATGCATCGCGGTCTCAGGACAGTTAGATGCTGTCTTTCCAACGCGGTTAGCGGCCATCTGCATTCTTTCTTGGTTGTCATAGCCAGCTTTATGAAAGTCTGTCTGCCAAGGTTTCTTTGACCAGTCAGGTATTCTGAGCGTTTCTTCCAAACCATAAGGGTGATACAGGGAAAGCTTATCGTACCTTTTTCGGTACGTTAACTCGTCTAATATGAGCTTAAGGTCTTTTTTTGAGCTGTAAGCGGATAAGTGATCTTTAAATTCTTGAGGGAACCATTCGGACTTAAAGTGTAAGTCTCTCAGGTATTCTAATGAGTTCAATGTGAGGAAATCCCCTATGCGAGAACTTTATTGTTTTAAGACATTGCGCCAGATAGTGTTCTTGTCGCCGATACTAAGGGGAGGTCTCACGAAATCTATAGGATAATATCTAGTTGCGCGATTGATAGTGAACCGTTAGAAAGCATACTTCTAGCCATTTCACGTGCTTTTGATTTAATAAGTCGATTAGTTACACCAGAAACCATGCCTGTTAGCTTATGGTCTCCGCTGATGGCTTTTTTTACAAAGTCTGTGCCGGTAGACTCAGAGAAGGCGACTAGCTCCGCAATAACATCTGCGTGAGTAATCTCTTCTCTTACAGTAGACTCTAGCCTTTCTGCCACTAAGGCTACTATTTCAGATCTACTTCTAGCCACCTAATCTTCCTGCGGAATAGTGTTTTCGTGAACTAAAGGCACATCTACCCAGCCTTCTTCATCCTGAAACTGAAGTATTCCGTGATGCATCTTACCTTTATGCCCTACGATTAAATAATCGCCAGACTCACCATTGTTTGTAATAACTATTCGCCAGTTGGGCCAATTATCCATGAAAGTATAACCTCGAAAAAATGAAAAAGAATAACACCCACAAGAATAAATGGGGCGATAATAAATAATAGTATTGGAACAAATCTCATTGCAGGTCGAATATAGATGTGTCGTAATCTATAGATAATATCTCTAAGATAGCCTCTATAGCTGTAAAAGCGTAGTCATCCCCATATACTGGGTGCTCTTCGCCTGTTATCGGATCTTCTATGATAAAGATGAGTTTTCGGTGGTAAGGTTTTTCAGGAAAAGGGATTACTACTTTTTCCATATATATTTAACCCATTCAGCGCCGAGCTTTTTACCATCAAGAAATGGACTGTATTTTAAGCAAGGTGTGGAAAAAAAGACAGTATCATAGTAATCGTCTCTAGATTTAAGTTTTGACTTAAGGGCTAAATAAACCTCTATAGTCACGATAAATAAAACCCAAACATCGCCATAATCAATCCAACAAGGATTGCTAACATGGACGATATGAAGGTGTCATGACTATTCGACGACCCCCATGAAGCTAGACCATCAAATCCTATAACAGCGACCAAAAGACCTAACGCGACGAAAAATATTCCAATATGTTGTTCCATTAATGGAGTGTAGTACACTCCGTGTGGTTGTCAAGTATAGCGGCCTCACACGCCCTCTCAGCGTAGATAATCGAAATCAGGTAGCCCTACTCCTCCCTGCATGCCTTCTTCTTACCTAGGTCTATTACGGCTTCTGGACAGGATTCAGCTACTTCCTTAGCTTCTTTAACCTTACGTGCCTTTTCTTCTTTGGCCTCAGCTATTGCGTCACAGTGCCTACAGTGGGTTATTTCGATAGAAGGGGGGCAGAGAAGAATAGCTCTATCCCTATCCTCTTGAGCACCAAATAGTTCGTAGCTTGTGTCGGTCTTGGGTCTTTCCCTGATACCCTCTGCTGTCTGCCTGTAATTATCCCATGCTCTTTCTATGCAGGCATCGCGCTCAGCACGGTCAGGTTGACGATAAAAAAAGAGGTCTCCACACTCACCGCAAGTCTTTATTCCACTTACTACATCATTTAATGCATGTTCCACCTTATAGACTTTAGCCACCAGCGCCTCAAGCTTCTTCTTGCTAATAAACATATTATTCTCCCTTACACACCTTCTTTTTACCTAGATCTATTACAGCCTCAGGGCAGGATTTAGCTACGTTAATAGCTTCTTCTAGTCTTTTTGCCTTTAGTTCTTTTTCTTTAACAGCTTCATCACACCATGTGCAGTTAGTAACCTCTTCCTCTACGGGGTCATGCTCTGCTATAGAGCATTCATTATCATAATCAACATAGCTTTTCCCCTCAGGGTACATCTCTGTATATGAGAGGGGTTTTAACCGCTTCTCGTAAGCTACCCCACATTCAGAGCAGTATCTAACCTTTGCTGATGCCCAGAGAGGAGGACACGCCACCTGATGCTCTAGCTCATTAATCTTACTTTTTAGATTGGTTAACTCGTCTCTGCTTATCCACATATTATTCTCCTACAATACATCTAAATCATCAGGGTTACACCAAACACATTTACGGGTGATAACCTATACATTATATCTAGTGACTTCTTATCATGGCCGTTAACCCTAACACTCACAGCTCCATCCTCTGAGTACGAGTGGATAATACAATGCTGCCCTGTAGGGTTGAGCCTGTATATGTTCCAAGGTGGGGTTTTGTATACCACATCTTTAGATATCTCAGGGTTATCACTCAACCAGTCGTCAAGCCAATCTAAACGGTCGTCAATTATCATATAAGGTATGCTAACACAGGCTAATTAAAAAATCCAATAAAAATAAATTGAACTTTTCTTTAATCTTGTTGTCTAAAGTTCTTTATTACTTACTAGAATTAATCCTAGCGTAGTCACTAATTTGTAAATGATTTTAGTCGTTATCAAATAGTGGATATAATAACAATAAGCGTCCCTCAAGGGGTGTCCCCCCACCCTACAACCACTACCTATATTAAAGCATTAGAATATTATAATATAATCATATACTTATAAGTGTATGACTAATCAATGCATTGCATAATGCAACGTTAGAATATAATAATATAGTAATACTACCCCCACTAGTCAAATTCTTGACACTACCCCCCATAGATACTTGCACAGTACGATTGTGTTACATATATATAGTGTGCTTGCGCAAGCAAAATTAATTGTAATTAATGCTTGACTGTATCGTTATGCGTGCTATACTTGTTTCAAGTTAAGAATAAAGACAGACGAAACATAGCCATTACAGATAACATTACAGATAACATAATGTGGTAAATAAACAACACTTGTGGTATAAATGCAACACTTAGTTAATTCTCAATGCTAGCGTAAGCTAAAAGGGGTAATAAAATGAAAGTATTAAGCATAACAATTATTCACACATTTAGAACACCTAAAGACATAACCAAGTCTTTCAAACAACAACTACACGCAAGCGATTTAGTGCAAGCCAGAAGCGAAGCATTTAAGTGGCGCTTTCAAGCTATGCCTAAATCCTACACGTATGTAGATAACACTATTTTAGTAAACAACAAGTAAAGGGGTAAATTATGAGCGCATATAAAGAAGTAGTTAGTGTTGATGTATTAAGCCAATATATCAAGGAAGGTAAAATAGATAAAAGCAGTGCCAAGGGTAAAAAGGGCGACTATTACGGGCTAGATTATGATATTAATGGGCGCTTTTGTTTATGTGCTATCGGTTCACGCCACCATATGAAAGTAAGGGGATTATAAAATGAAACAAGATACACTACAGCAAAGAATATACGACAAAAAATCATTAACAGATAACGAGATAGATGATTTAGTTAGCTTACTTGGCAAAGGATGCCGTGCAAAGCGAAAAGCACAGATTAGAATGGAATTAGAATATACACCCGATATAGAAAGCTTTGGTATATATGGCCGTGTACTTGTAACTGAGGATATAAACGGCAAGCAATACGGTGCTTCATATTGTGCGGGGCAAGACTACACAAGCGAACTAGCGACTGTTCGTGAGTGTTTAACTGGACGATAACACCAACCACGCCAAGGACGGCTAACAAAAGGATAAATTAGTTTTAATATTAGCCTCTTAATTGAGGCTTTTTTTATTCCGGCAATCTTTTTGAGTTTACAAGATCATCTATCACCTGCATCTGTGTCTTTCTTTCCTCAGAAATATCAATAACATGTTTAACTTCATAAAATCCTTGCGCAGCCCCACTATTCTTATGAGCTTGGACAGCCGCTCCCCAGTTTTCAGCGAATTCGGCTTTATGACTCAATCCTTCCATTCGTCTTATATGGCCTTCCCTATCGTCCATTTTCGCAAGGATACCGTTAAATCTCAGCGTCAACAAGACCTCGGATATTTTATCATGGTTCATTAGCCTTGTTGCGTTAATATCTAAAACAGCGGTAGACTGCTTATCAGTATTATACGCCTGTCGGTATGCTTCGCGCTGAGTCTTCCCTTCTACAATACCTAACACAAAGTTATATTGCTTCTCAGTCAAACCCATTAACGCGTTAGTAAAGTCATCCCGTTGACCTTCATCAAGATTTAGCTCAGACAACTCAGCCCTGTAGACCTCCTTAGAAGCCTTCTCAGCCTCTACTAGCACACCCTCATCATGACATGTCTTTTCCATAAAAACCTCTCTTACTTCTTCTTCTTGCCTGTAATCTCATCTAATCGCTTTTGTTTGGTCTTTCTGTTGTCTGCCAGATCTTTTCCAACGCCGAAGGGCGCAAGCTTGTCCACGGGTTTTGTATATTCTGTGTCCCGTATGCGTGTTAATAGATCTTTCTTTTTCTTTTCCATATTGTTACCTATATAGTAGTTATTTATTTTTAGATTATCGCTTGACTTGTATCTGTTTTAGGACTAGCCTTGTTTTAGACACAAACAAAAAGGTGATTTATGTATAAATTAATAGCAAAACACAAGAACGGTGAAATAAGGATGTCAAGCCTTGATGATAAAATCTTACAAGAGATAGCCGTTAGGCTTTCATTCGATGATTTTACTATCGTTTTTCGTGGTAGAGCAGCTTCCCCGCAGGTGATAAAATGAGCATGTTTATCTGTGATTGTTGTGATCACTACCTAGACGGTGATGAAATAGAATACTTCGAGCGCAAGGATAGTGTAGATTTAATCTGCATCAATTGTGCCGTGGACAAATTAACCGACAAAGAACGACAGGAGCTAATTGATTATGAAAACAACACTTAATATATTAAACGACAAAAACCCCTGCCAAGAAGGCAAGGAAATGTTACTTAAAGCTATAGGCAAAACTGAGCCTGACGACACCGAGATAGATTTGATGGATATACTAAAGCACAACGGGATACAGGATGCAGTGTGGTGTCTTAGAGCTTTCGATTATCTCGATTACTGTTTATTTTTGGCCGACGTGGCTGAAAGCGTATTATATCTCTACGAGCGCAACAATAAAGATGATGCTCCTCGAAAAGCCATCGAGGCCGTTCGATCTTACAAGCTAGGCAATATAACCAAGTTAGGCCTAGAAAACACTGCTAGTGCTGCTTATGCTGCTGCTAGGGCAACGGATACTTATGCTGATGATGATGCTGCATTTGCTGCCGCTTATGCTGCTTATGCTGCTGCTTATGCTGCTTATGCTGCTGCTTATGCTTATGATGACACTGCATTTGCCGATGCTTATGCCGATCCTGCTGCTGTTTATGGTGCTATTGGTGCCGCTTATGCAACGGCTGATGCTGCTGATGATGCTAATGCTTCTGCCGCCTATGCTGCTGCTGCTGGTGCTTATATTGAACATAAAGAGTGGAAAGAGATCGAGTCATTATTTATTAAGCACTTTGGTGGCAAAGATGATTAAAACTTACCTAAATCAATTTAATTCTAATATTGAACTAGTATGATTTACGAGACAACAAAAAAGGTGATTTATGTATAAATTAATAGCAGTAAATAATAAAGGGTTATTCATAACTAATAATATGGATATTAAATTCTTACAAGGTATAGCAGCTCGCTTAAAATTTGATAGATTTTCTATTATTTTAAACGGTAGTGAGGTTTATTCTCAAGGTAGGGCGATATGAAAACAACACTTAATAAATTAAATGATAAAAACCCTTGCAAAGAAGGTAAAGAGAAACTACTAAAAGCTATAGGTAAAGATGTGCCTGATGATACAGAGATAGACTTAATGGATATCTTAAAATATAACGGAATCCCTGACGCTGTGTGGTGCTTAAAGGCGTTTGATTACCTTGATTATTGTTTGTTTTTAGCCGATGTAGCAGAAAGTGTTTTGCATATCTATGAGCGAGATAACGAAAACCAAGCCCCCCGTAATGCCATACAAGCTATTCGAGATTATAAGATAGGGAATATAGATATATCGACCTTTAGAGATGCTGCTGCTGCTGCTTATGCTGGTGCTGGTGCTGCTGCTGCTGCTGCTGCTGCTGCTGGTGCTGGTGCTGGTGCTGGTGCTGCTTATGCTGGTGCTGCTGCTGCTTATAATGCTGCTGGTGCTGCTACTGCTGCTGCTTATGCTGGTGCTTATAATGCTGCTGGTGCTTATAATGCTGCTGGTGCTGCTGCTGCTGCTGCTGCTGGTGCTGGTGCTGCTGCTGCAAAATGGGTCGAAATCGAAGCATTATTTATTAAGCATTTTGGCGACAAAAATGATTAAAGCTTATCTTGAGCAGTTCCCGTCTAATTTGGCCGGTTTACGTGAGATCAATAAAGCGTGTAATAGTAATTACTCTAACTCTCGTATGTATGATTGGATAAACGGGAAGTATCGTATACCTAAAGAGGTATGTGATTTTATACGAGGTCGTATTTTATACGAGGTCTTAAGTTCTTACCGCGTAATCAAGCCTAGCGATATTGATGAAATTAACGATAAATTAAAGGGGTAAATTATGTACTATCCAGAGCTAGAAGATATTAAATTCGAGCTATCAAGGCTAGTTTCTTTATGTGAGCATGCCGATAGCAATACAGACAAGGTTAATTTTACTAAATCTGTTGATCAAATACGCAAGAATATCCAGAACTTGGAGGATAAATTATGTGCAGATTAAAGTTTGCAGAGCTACATGTATCAAAAACCATGATTTTTTCTGATGTAAAGTATAGCGACTTCATGCGAGTAGCTGACTACTTTAAGACAGATATACTATGGTGTGAGCTTGAGCTAGTGGTTAACGATGAAACGCTTGGTTGGTATGATGATGAAGATCGGGAGCTGTATTTATGCCCATCAATCCTTAAACAAGTCGAAAATTGAATCTCCGGTGCAGATGGTGATTATAAGCAAGGACGCTATCACCCATGCGCCAAACCACATCAACTTACCTCAAGCGCCCAGCTATAAAGCATCGCATCACCGCCAGTACCACCAACTGCATAATAAATAGAGCCTGACGTTTTCATTGGAAGATAGATGCTTTTGCCTTGAATCGTACTGGTGTCAACAAGGATGTCACCCGTAACAGACCCATCGCGAACCACCAATGTAGCCGTGTTAGTACCATCCCCATTTAAGTCAAAGCCACCGAAAATAAGGCCATGCAAGGATAATGTCCCCGTCCCCGTGACCGCTCCAGTGGTTGTTATAGATTTTATATTTGCCATTCGACTAAATCCTTAATCATCTGATTGCACTCGGCTTTGTTTTTTGGTGGGAGGAATCCATATTGGCGTAAGATTTTACAACGCCTTTCGCACTCCTCGTGGTCATCTATATGAAGCCTAATGGCCTCGACCTGCTTAATCACAGCGCCTACGTTAACAAACATCCGTAGATACTTATTCATATTCTTTTTGTCGTAGAATAGTCTTTTTTTAATTCTTCTGTTTTTAAACATCGAATAACCAATTGTGGGTGTAAGTAATACCACCACCTGTAGCAGCGGTTAAGGTTTGGGCAGTAATTCCAGAGTAAACTAAAGCTGTATGCTGCTTATCAACATCGCCTATTGCCCCATCAGGGAATAAGTTAGGGGTCATTGTGGCCATAGCGACTGCTGATGCTCTCTTCTGTGCTGTATCAATCGCCAATTAAGTCCACTCAGGTTTAGTGTAAGTTGTTGTATCATCAGAATGTGCTGCTGTAGCTACATCCCCTGAATCCGCATCATTTCTTAATGTAAGAGTAGAGGAGGTAGATGTTATTTTATTGCGCATCATCATGAATATCCAATTAATTTTATCAGTCATACTTGCATTAGCTGCTGGAACCGCGCTTAATTCAGCAAAGGTATCTACGTCAAGGACATCTAAGACTTCAGCGTTTACTTCTGCCTTCATCGCAGTAGACATACCACCTAGATCCGTAAGACCTGCGCCTGCTGTGCCGATCTCAGCCGTATCTAAGAGAATAGCCTCAACAGAATCCGCCTTAACAGAGTCATCATTTACCGTTGGCGATCCAGTTAAGTTATTAGTAACCGCTTTCGCTATACCTCGGATCTCGACCTGAGCATCAGCACCGTTCAATGTGATTGTGCCGAACGTGCCATCTAAGGAAACAACATCCCCTGCCGCAAGATTATTAAATGTGATGCCACCAGACCAGCGGCGAACACTAACATTGGTTGCCCCAACCGCACCACCCATATCTATAGTAGGTGAACTAGCGCCAGCTATCTGTGAGAAGCAATCGATTAAGAAGAAATCACCCGCACTGCCTACGGTAAATGTTCCAGAGAATCCGCATTTATCAAAGGCCGCTGGCGCACCAGTAACAGTACCCACTGACGACTCCTTGATCATTGGCTGCACTGATGCTGTATAAGTGCCACTTACGCCGCGCGAAGCACCTGAGATATGAGACCCCGAAATATCTTGGCCGCCAAAGGCCAGAGTCCAATCTCTACCATCAAAGACCTCATTATCTTGAGTAGCAGCAAAGGTAATAGAGCTGCTAGGGGCAATAACAAATTTGTGTAGGTTAGTGGATGCCGACAGGGTATTGGCTGCTGCAATTGTTGAAACTGGATTACGAGCAACACCATCAATGCCTACCTCTGTATTAGTGTTGGAATATGTGGTGTCAATCCATACGGAGCCATTATCGTAACCCTCCACGCCTTGAGAAAAAGCGACATAGATTTGATCCATAAACATTTCTGCTGATGTTAGCCCTGTATTCTGGAATCGAACCCGAACAGTACCCTCGTCTGCGCCTGATCCCACCATATCCACAAATAAATCATGGGTATGGACTTCGCTGGTTGAGCCATTAGTGCCATCCCAAGTCCCTATCTGTACCCATCCAGCAGCCACCCAGTCATAACCATAAATATTTAATGAGTCATTAGCGTCGTTCAAATAGCCCTCAAAGT
>Ga0316202_10000536_pt1 | contig 39816 bp, 54 predicted proteins | sample 3monrhotite_MG_FD_204934 | JGI IMG/M metagenome (GOLD analysis project Ga0316202, IMG submission 204934) | Microbial mat bacterial communities from mineral coupon in-situ incubated in ocean water Damariscotta River, Maine, United States -... | ecosystem: Environmental > Aquatic > Marine >...
GAGTTGGTTCGCTCAATGAATTGTTATTACAGTAACTTTATTGAAGGTCACGATACGCACCCAAGAGACATTGAAAGGGCACTGCATGAAGATTTCGATAGTTCAGAGGACAAGCGAGATCTCCAAAAGGAAGCCAAGGCTCATATAGAGGTTCAATGCTTGATAGACAGAGGTGTTGCACCTCAGCAGGCTTTTTCAAAGGGGTTTGCATTGTGGACTCACAAGGAATTCTGCAAGCGTTTACCTGAAAGCATGCTGTGGGCTAAGAATCCGGATACGGGTGAGGAGCTTCCAGTTGTTCCGGGAGTGCTTCGTGAGACAGGAGTTCAGGTTGGAAGGCACATTGCTCCGAGGCATGAAGATCTTGATAAATTTCTAGTTCGCTTTGAAGAGGCATACGCCCCGGCTTTGCATTCAAGGGTATGCCAGGTTATTTCTGTTGCAGCCGCTCACCATAGGTTTGCCTGGATACATCCGTTTATTGATGGCAATGGTCGTGTAGCACGGCTTATGTCTCATGCATCTTTAAAAGAGCTGGGTATCGGCAGCAGCCTTTGGTCTGTGTCACGCGGCCTTGCAAAAAGAGCTTCTGATTACAAAAGACTATTGCAGGCTGCAGATGAACAGCGCAATGGCGATCTTGATGGGCGCGGAGCGCTGTCGGAGAGAGCACTTACTGATTTTTGTGAATTCTTTCTGGATACGTGTATTGATCAGGTAGACTTTATGAGCAGCAGGTTGGAGTTAAAGAGTTTACAGTTGCGTATTGAACGCTATTGCGCTCATGAGGTGGATGCGAAACACCTGCTTCCCGGATCGTGGAACCTTCTTCGTGAAGCACTGTTATCCGGTGAATTTAGCCGGGGTAGTGCAGCTGGGTTGACAGGTAAGGGCTCAGTTCAGGCAAGGAAAGTGTTGGCAAGATTGATTGAGAAAGGTTTGCTGGTTTCAGACACCCCCAAGGGAGCTGTGCGGCTTGGCTTTCCACTGGATGTGTTGGATCAGTGGATGCCTGGTTTGTACCATTAAAGTGATTCCACACCCTTATTTACGCCATTTCTTAAAGAACAGCCTTGTAGAAAGAAAAATAGCCTAGATCAGTGTGACCTAAGCTATTGATTTATAAATGGTACCTGAGGCCGGAAACACACTGACGATGTAAGTCAGTGATAATAAAGGCTTTCACTTTCATGATTAACCATTACTACCACAACGGCTACCCTAGACGCGCTCCCGCATCCTTATTATGGAGTCGAACCCGCATGCAGTCTTCTGGTGAATCTATAAAGAACAGAATGCTTGCCTACGCTGATGCAGCTGACGAAGCAGAGCGCGACGCAGTAGAAGCAGCGCGTACATACGTCCAAGGTTGTAACGATAAGGGTGAGCCCGTACGCATCCGACCAGTGCAGCTTGATATCTGGCAAGGAACCAAACTCGCATTACCTGTGATTCTAGCCAGATGTGCTTTATTCGCCGCCAGTAAGAGAGGTAAGCGAGTTGCTGTAGATCGTAAGCAGTTAGCGAGTTGGAAGAACACCTCAATAGAATATACAGGATTCGGCCTCACTCAGAACGATCTCGACATACTCTTGGCTATCACGCGAACTGCCGAAGATGGTATCTGCCGTACGTCTGCAAATGGTCTATTACGAGCAGCAGGCAAAGCTATCGGTGGGGCAGGGGCAACGAGACTCAAAGGCCAACTTACTTATATGACGGCATGCGCTATTAAGATTCAGACACGAGAGAAGTCTTACACAGGCAACCTGCTTAATTGGGCCTATGACGAGAATACGGGTGAACTCATTATAGCTATCAATGGCAATCTGCGCGGCCTGTATGACTCAGTGAGCTATCTCGAATCAGAATGCCGTAAGAGCTTACGGAGTGATCTCAGCAAGTGGCTTCATGGCTACATATCATCGCATACCGCCACTATCGAACACCCACATAGGATCAAGGTAAAGACATTGCACGAGCTATCAGGTTCGAGCTATAGCGACATGCACGCCTTTATCTTCGCTCTGAAGAAGTCTCTCCAGGAGATAGGGCAATTCCTTATGGCTTGGGATATCTCGCATACAGGAGTGCTGACCGTAGCCAAGTGCCAGGCTGATTAGTTCTCCGAACACGACACTTGGTGCTAAACCACGCTCACGCCTTCTGACTTAGTACTAAACCACGCTACCCATCATATTATTAGTACTAAACCACGGCAGAGACGATTTGTAGCCATTGGCATGGTTTAGTACTAAGTGAGCGGGGTTTAGTACTACGAGATATAGGTTTAGTACTAATTAGGTCGTGGTTTAGTACTAATTATCCGATAGCGTCAAAGCGTTGGTACGTATAGCAATTACAGCCTTTTTCGGCAGCTATAATCTATTATAATCTATTAAAATATAGAAAATAGGCAAAAAGAAACCCTCCGAAGCATAAGCTAGGAGGGTTATTCTATCAGTAGTCATACTTGTTAAGGCTTGTCGTATCAGTCGTAGATCAGTTTGAATAAGCGCGATGGGTGATTATCTTCTTAGTGTAGTAAAACAGCTCTAAGGCTGTGAGCGCGCCTACCCGATAAACCATGCGAGTTGATGTTAGTGAAGCGTTAGATTGCTATACCTATACTACGGTCAATCATCATTCTACGCGAGGATAGTTGCCGTTGATTATACTTGGATCATACATCGTATCCAAGTGGGCTGAAGAAACAATATGAGTTGTCTCTATGAGCGAGTTACGGCTAAACTTCGACAATATGACTTATAAGAAAAATGACATAGAATATAGAAAAAGGACGGTTATATGAGCGAAGAAATAGAATCAAGTAATGACGATAGGCGCGTATCTATATTCTATAGGAGTTATGGAATCGGTCTGGAAACAACAGGAGCTCCGCTTTATCACCGTAAAGGCGCTTATACGGTACAGTCGGACGGTGTTATTGATAAGAAAGTACTCAGAACTGTCTTGGCGGACAGCAGGCTTACTAAGATTACTCACGCTAAACGTAGTTATATGGAGGACGGCAGGCTACACGTAGAAACCGATGCTGGTGAATGGGTAGTCGCACCTCAGTCAACTCTGACTTCGCAGTGCATTACCATCACTAGTGGCGATGGTAGCAAGCGCGGTCTGATGCTCACCAGCTTTGGTAAATCTGAGGTGACTGTACAGGAGCAAGGGAGTCATGACGGGTACGATGAGGAACTTTTAATCATCTAGCTAACACGTTGGGTTAATCAGCGGCCTGTTCCTTTATTGGGCAGGCCGTTTCCTTTTACCTCCGTAACTCATAAAATGTAGATACATCAAAGGTTTCTCTGGCCTTCAACCGTATGCCCCGTCTAAAGTCCGTTGTATAGATGATATCTAGATATCACAAAACGGAAACGGAGAGACACAAATGACTACAGCCACTACTAAAACCACACTGCCTACTACTTGGGATCAGTTGAAAGTACTTAACCAGGCCGAGCTGGATACGATCATCAAGCAAGAGGATTTAGATATCGTAGCAAAGAACATTACCGAGACACGCGAGCAGGTCGCTGAAGACCTCAACATTGCCATCCCCGCTAAGACAGAAGAGAAAACCAAGCCTGCCGCTAAAGCAACAAAGCCTGCCGAAAAGAAAACACCAACCAAAGCAACCAAACCTGCCGCTGATAAGAAAGTATCGACTAAAGATACAACCACACGCGTTGCTTGCCGTATCGAGAATGCTACTCATAAGAAGCTTCAGGCAGAGATGAAGAAAACAGGTACATCACGCGCTGCTGTTATGAAGAAGATCATCGAAGCTCATTACGCATAAGTACAGCTCAGAGTGAGATACTACGAGCCTGCTTACTAAAGCCCTGCCTTATCGGTGGGGCTTTCTGTTGGCCCTCTGTGAAGCCTTGGACAGCAACCGGATAGCCCGTCTAATCTTCCCGCTATAGATGATATAAAGATATCAAAAGAGCACGGAGAGATTATTATGCCAAACGCAGCCTTAGACAAGATTCAGGATCGCATCAGGAAGCTACTCGCCCTCGGAGAGTCTGCTAACGAACACGAAGCAAAGCTGGCAATGAAGAATGCTCAGAAGCTGATGAACAAGTACAACATCGACCAAGCTGACGTACTGATCAACATTAGTTCATCCGATATCACACATGAAGACTTTCTAGAGACAGCTGCACCACATAGCAGCGTAGCGTCTCTGGGTGGTCACGTATGCCGTCTATTCGATTGTCAGGTGATCATCATGAAGAAAGTAGCGAGCCGTAGACATACGATGTTCCGCTTCGTAGGCACGACAGAGAACATCGCATCTGCGCGCTACATGCTTACTCACCTAATGACCTGCTGGAAGTCTATGCACATCGCCGACTTTAAAGCACATCAGGCCGACACCCATCCTGCACTTCAGGCGAAGAAAGTGAGTTTCCGCAATGCTCATAGAGCTGGCTTCTCTGAGTCTATCGGCAAGCGTGTAGATAGCCTTCTGAAAGCTCGTACGACAGAGCTGAACAAAGCCTCCGGTAACGCAGCTCTGGTACCTGTCAAAATGTCCGAAGCGGTTAAGGCTTACTCAGACGAGAAGTTCGATCTGAAGAAGGGCCGCGCAGGTCGCACTAGCTCGAACGCAGGACGCTCGGCAGGACGCGCAGCGGGCAACTCGGTTCCAATGGGAGGCGCGATTGCAGGTAAAGGCGCAGCAGGCGCACTTAACTGAACTAGGCTCAAGGCAATAAAAAGGGCGTGACCGATAAAGATCACGCCCTCTTGCTTACGGTTTATCTAAGAACAGCGTGATAACACTTACCGCAATCCCTATTACTACCAGCAACTTATCTCTACTAACCGTTGCGGTTAAAACAAGTTTAAAGCTCATAATCATCCATGCTACGCCGATATTATCTTGCACGAGTTAACCAAACATCTAGTCTGGTCGTTAGCTACAACGCTCGGCAAACCTGATCAGCTATTTTCAGGCATGTCAGTGATTCGACACAGGGTGCCCTGTTACCGCAGGGCTACCCATCACTCAGAACCTTCAGAATCCATCCATCCGGCTCTCTTCTCTATCGAGTGTAGGCGCAAGCCCTAGGTGACAAGAAATCTCATGTCACTTCACTCATTTGCCCGCGAGTGTAACACGACCACCATGGTGTTAAGCAAGTCTGTAGCCTGTTTGCTCAGCAGCGAACGTATGATTTACCCATCTGGCCGACAATCACGAAAGGTACATCCTCCCAGCCCAGGCAATTAACATCAAATACATCAGGCTTATCTAGAAGGTCAGTGGGCGAACCCTAGCCAGCTCTAGGTTCAAGCCGCTATGGGCGATTTATGGATTAGAGGAATTTTCTGATTATCGTAGGAATGAAATTTCCTATCTAAGCAGCCGTAGCAGGATATCTAGGCGAGTACTCGTATGTATTACGGAAACACGCTTAGAAGCTGATATAGGCAGGCTACTCAGTACGAAGCTATCGACGAGATACAACGATAAGTTAGATCGACATAGAAGACTCTGATTTGGTATGAGGTTCCCTGTACATGCGGCCTATTTTGCCCGATAATAACGGAAACCAAAAAACTTTTATCTCGTAAATATCTAATTTAAAAGATTATGTTCAAAACAGACGGCCTTATCCTTAGTGTAATATATATAGAAGGTGGGAGAAAGATCGGAGGAGTTAAACACATACAATTCGAGTTACAGGCGCGTAGGTAGGCTATTTTACCCCATAATAATGGAAACCAAAAAACTTTTATCTCGTAAATATCTAATTTAAAAGATTATGTTCAAAACAGACGGCCTTAATTTTGGATATAAGATATAAGATATACAACGAGGGGAGAAATGCCTAAGCACTAGATAGAGAAGCACCTACAATTCGAGCACCGCACCTATAGATATGAGGCTATTTTACCCGATACCAAGGGAAACCAAAATAATTATATCTCGTAAATATCTAATTTTAAAGATTATGTTCAAAACATCGTCCTTAATCTTGAACGTGATAATATAAGAGGTGTAGGTAGGACGGTTAAAGAACGGGGCGGGAATGCCCAAAGCAGCAACCACAATTTGAGTTACATATTATTATAAATATAGGAGGCCCTAGTTGGCAGAAAGTAATGTTACAGAACTACGGTCAGCGCCTGCCCCTATAAGCCTACACGGGGGAGCTAGCGACCTGACTGACCAGACCTTCGGTAGATTGGTAGCCTTATACCCTACGAGAGTTAAACGCGGCATCCACTGGTACTGCCAATGCGCCTGCGGGAAACACACAACTGTAGGAGGGGGCCATCTTCGAAAAGGCCGCACTAGGTCTTGCGGGTGTCTACAGAAAGAGCTTGTCAGCGAGCGCACTAAGCAAATGCACAAAGACCCTGACTTCAAGAAAGCTTTTATGGCGCGCAATAAGAAGCAGAGCACCGATCCTGTTTTCAAGGAAGCTCTTAGCCAGCAGATGAAGCGACAGCAGGCCGATCCTGAGATGCAGAAAAACAACTTCCTATCTTGCCACAAAGAACCTACCGCCTTCCTGTACATTAACAGGATCGACGCTAACTGGTATAAAGTTGGAGCAGGCCAAGAGAACAGAAGGTGTAAGGCTCTCGGAGATAATATCTTCAGCATAGAGTTGCCTACCCGTATAGCCGCCGAACTGGAATGCGATATCAAACGCAAATACTGCTCGTCGGATCACCCTTATAAAAACGAGTGTAGGTATGAAGTGTTTTCTACCACCCATATCGAAGATGTAATGAAGTTACTGACCTCGTATCAACTAAAAGAAGCAGCATAATAGGAGCATGTACCGTGCCTAGCAAAATTAAATGGAAAAAGGCAGTCACGCCTCTTACCGCAGATCAGGCTAAGAACTTCACCAAGGTCGCTATTAAAGCGCGGCTCGGTATCGAAGTATCAGGCTCACATAGAACAAAGGGAGATTTCCACTTCCGCGTATTCTCTCTTGATTCCGGCGATAGTATAAAATCGGCTGTATGGAATGTAGAGCATGCTGACGGACGTACTGAGAAAGTGAGTGGACAGAAACTCAGTTCCGATAAGTACGTTCCTACAAAACTCATTCCCGCCGACAAGCAGAGAAATAGATTACCTTATGGCAAGAAGCTCCCTAAAGCTGCTCCACCCGAGCGTTACAATACTGCGATGTCATTATCTACATTCGCTAGCCGTCTGGACCACGCTGCTAATAAGACTGTTATCTACGATGGTACAGCAGGTAGTATTAAGAAGAGGAACAACACCACTCTGATACTCTTCTCTGGTAAGGTGCCAGGCACTGCTAAAGTCACCGACACTAAGAAGCCTATGGCCTCATGGGTAACGCTCATGAATCAGCTTCCTGTTGGTTACTTAATGATAGCCGATAATTATACGAAGCTGAAGAAACATTCAGAAGTCTCGTGGACTATCAACAAGCCTACGAGTAACGAAAAGAAGGCATATAAAATCTTTACGGATGGCAACTACTTCCCGTTCGTCAGAAAAGGGTTCATTGAAGGCTATATGAAGGTAGGAAACTCTATTCCTAGTCAGAAGCGTATAGGTGCAGAGGCTTTCGTTATCACGAAGCCATTCGTAACGAAGTACAAGGCCCTACTAAACCCTACTAAGATCGACTTTATGAACCCCTCGGCTACAGGCAGTGTGTACTCTAAGAGTTATATGACGCTTATGAAGAAGTTCCTGACAGAGATCAAAGAGGCTACAGGAGATACGACTGCCATCACGGGCCTATCGACACTCGATGACCTCACAAAAGAGGTGATCCATGATGGAGTACCTATGTCATTCTTCGTCTCCTAACCAAACAGCAACTCACTACCAATTACATTGATAAGAAAGCACCTCTACTCCAGGGGTGCTTTTTTATTATCCAGAACCTAATTCGAAAGACTACTACAGGAGGATCTAAAGATGATCCCGATTATAAATCGTATCCACGAAATTCTGAATATCGACGATCCCGCCAAGTGTTGGAATGTTGATACAACGAGGCATTCGACAAATATGAATGGTATCCCTGCGGCTCGATGCCCCGACAGGAAACTTACCTACACTATCCGAAGGCTCATGTATGAGCGTTATCTCGGACGTAAACTAACAAACGGCGAGTCCGTTAAGCCCCGCAAAGAGCTATGCACATCAAAGCTCTGCTGTAACCCCGCACACTCACGTTTACTTATTAAAGGAGCTAAAGATGGACCAAGCACAAGCACAGACACCTGAATTCACAGACGCCGCTAGAGCACTAGGCGTTGAGCTTCGCGGTCTACGTGACGACTTCAACGCTCGCTCAGATCGTAACATGGCAGCTATGCGGAAGATTATGGAAGCGAAAGGTATTGAGTTCGACGAGAGCGGTTATCCCACAGGCGTAAAGTCAGCGTAACTGATTCTAAGCAGCAGTAGGATGAACTTTAAGTAAGTACTCGCCTCTAGTGCTTAAAACTCCATAGCGCCTGATAGAGACAGGCTACGCCTATTATATAGCAGAGGGAGATCGCTATGAGATTAACCAAGGCCCGCATAGCAGCTCAAGAAGCTGTATGCTGGATAGAGTACGACCGGATAGAAGCCGAATGCAATCTATGTTGGTGCTTGCTTCCATCTCCTTCAGAGATCGAAGTGGAGCAGACCAGAAAGGTTATGCAGAAAGTACGAAGGCGGCAGCAGGAAGCTTCAAGAAACAGAAAGGCTTCATTGCTCTCTTACAGAACGCAGTTGAGACAATCACTAAGTACGGCCTGTAACCCAACCACAAACTACCGATAGGAGGTCTGTTATTAAAAACTCAATGTCTAAAGAAGAGATCGACAAAGCACGAGCAGAAGCAGTAAAGAATGGCTGCCCTGAGTCCCAAGCAGAGATTATCGGAAAGAAGATTTCGAGCTTCACTGTCACTGGCTATTCACACAAGAAGGGCAAGCACTACTTCACCACACAATGCGATTGCGGCAAAGAGATAGCAAAACGATACGACCTAATCAAGAAAGCAGCGCGTAATACCTCTGGCTACTGCTCCTCTCTATGCGGCCTGCGTAGGGTGAACGGCGTTGGTATATACGACGGAGCCGACGGCGAAACTCGTACATTATGCTACAGACGCTGGAAGGGTATGCTCTCCAGATGCTACAGCACTAACGACCTGATCCGAAAGCCCGCCTATAAAGGCTGTTCCGTCATAGAAGAGTGGCACACATTCTCTAATTTCAAAGAGTGGTACGAGTCCGATCCTTACCACAACGCTAAAGACGACAACGGCAACCGCTTTGAACTCGACAAAGATATCCTGCTCCAGGGCAACAAAGTATACGGACCAGATGCCTGTATGTTCCTACCACAGAGAATCAACACACTGCTGACAGATAGCAAAGCTTCCAGAGGGAGTTATCCATTAGGTGTGTACCGTAGTAAAAGTAATCGCAAGAACCCATACAGAGCAGCATGTGACGCTGGTAGAGTTCGAGGCAAAGAACGTCTCGGGCGCTTTACTACAGTTTCCGAAGCTCAAGCCTCATACCAGGATTTCAAATCAAACCTGATAGTAGAGATCGCATCAGAGTACGAAGTAGAAAGACCTGACTTGTACCAAGCTCTACTCAAACATGCCGACAAGATTCGTACTACACCATTAGTTGATGACTCTGACTTTCAATAGAGCAGACCTGTAAGACGATAAGCATTCAACAACAGTACCTTGAATAGAAAGGACTTTGATTACAGATATCTACAACCTTCGTATAGCGCAGCACGGTAATACAGCTGCTTATGACTTTGACTTTTTAAGACGTAGCGAGTCCCGACTCCTCCCCGCAGGGAGGGAGGGCGCAGCGTAGCGTCGCTATCTTTACTCTTTATTCTTTAGTCTTTAGAGATTCTGTAAACCGTTTAATACCAACGGTCTATAGATTTAGAGGTACCCACTTTGTACTTTAGAGGTACCCACTTTGTACTTTAGAGGTACCCACTTTGTACTTTAGAGGTACCCACTTTGTATCAATTTAGATTTAGAGGTACCCACTTTGTATCAATTCCATCTAAACCGTTATATAGAACCAAATTAGAACACAAATTCCGGCCACTTGGCCGATACCAGCTACCGATCTCAGATAGTCAGGAGTAGCTACCTGATGAACGACAATCGCCATTATTGGGTGGTGGTTATCTTCTGAGATTCGGCTCCCTACCAATATAGGAGTACATCATTATGAACCAAGTAAAACCAACACAGAAGCAGAGCGCCAAGGCCTCTGAAAATAAGATCGCATTCAGCAGGGCGCTAATCTCAGCATCGTGCAGAATGACTGCGACCCAGCTTAAACTATTCATGCTGTCCCTTGCCGTTATCAATAGTAACGAGTCAATAGATGCCGCACACCGTACTATACAGTTCCAGAGTTCATCTTTTATAGATATCTTCGGAAACAATACTACATACGCCCGACTTAATGATGAGATGAGGGATATAGCTACTGCCGCCTTCGTAGTGTCCCGAGAGTTCGTGCAGGATGGTGTAGTAACTACCGACCACGTACCTGTGCCTATTTTCTCGAAAACGTCAGCCGCTGAAAACGGTGTAATTACGCTCACCTTCCGAGATGAGATTCTACACCACATCTTTTCTCTAGGTACAGATCAGCCTTACCTGCTTATGGCACTAGAAGGGATCGACCGGCTCAAGACCAAAGCAGCAATGCGCCTATATCTGGCGTTATTGGCGAGCTATAGAGAGAATGCCTTATCTAAGCGCAAGCCTCGCATCGATCTAAAGAGCCTGCGCGCTACTCTGGACCTAACAAAGAATGCGACATACAGAGCTGTGAAGAGAAAACTAGATAGAGCTATCGCTGAGATTAATCGAACAGAAGGCGCGGACATTACCATCAACGGCTGCATTCCAGTTTCCGGCGGCAAGCCTGTTTATAAGGGTTCCAGACCAGCAGACGGTATAGAGTTCGATGTGGACTACTCGGATCACCTTGGGAACTTCCCTGACAAGAGAATAGGCCGCGACGATAAAACAACCAAAGCTCTTGAGGATACTTTTCATGTTGCGCCTGAATCCAAGAAAAGGAAAAAGCTCGGTAAGTCCAAAGGCGAAAGAAAGTTCACCAAGACAGATACCCGCGCTGATATTCCTGTAGACGATCTTAGAGCAAAACTGACTAACGCCGGAGACTCGGCCATACACCTGTTTGATCTGCTAGTTAAATCCAAGACGCTATCAGTGTCAGAAGAGGAGCTATTCCGCTATGACGACATCGAACCGCATAGCGACGCTGTGGAACTCACCGGATGCCTACGTCAACACGGCGCGTCTTTTAACAGCAGCTTGGGTAGCGTCAAGATGACGTACAAGAACCTTTAACTCCAAATACTGACCAGCAGATAGTCAGGCTTGATCACCTGATGAACAGAGCACTACCTATTTCTGAGATAGGCGGTGTGCCTTCTGCTGGTCGGTCCCCCAATAACTCAGAATTTTATAGGAAAACATTATGACAGCTTCAAACGAAGACGAAACAACCAATGCTTATCAGAGCGCAAGGAGCAACAAAATGAGCATAGAAGTATACCGAGAACTATTGAAGGCAACAGGCACTAAGACATTCGGCAAAACAGACGAAGGCAAACGCCGAGGATTGATCCACGCGCTGGCTAACCTCGCAGAGGACAAGGTAGACGACTTATCCGAAGAAACCAAGAAGCGATGCGATGACGCACTAATACTTTCATCCTACAACTTCGTAGCTCCTGACTTCAGAGCGACAGATGCAGAATGGGATACGGCTCTTGCCGCTATTCCAGAAGGCACTCCGCTGATTACACAGGATGGAGTAGAGAAAGCCGTATCCCTTATGGTAGATGTAGTTATGGGATCATTGATGCTATGCCAGCCAGCCACCGACCTTATTGTAGAGGACTCACGAGTTCTGAGGGTCGTAGGGCATCAGACTGGCCCTTGCGCGGAACATCATTTATGCCAGGCCGCGTACGATAGGTATCAGGAAGCCACCGCTCCGTATAACACTGCCCTAGATGAAGACAGGGAGCCTACGGAGGCTGAAGAAACGTCCCGCTTGGTACCGACACTATACGCAGTAGAGGCGAGGCTACTTCTTGGCTACCCCGTTTTCAGACTCAATATGTGGCGTGGTGGTGATACCGACGACGGTAAAGTGCTCAAAGTATGGGAGCTTATGCCTTTTGATATCCATATAGCGGAAGAAGTAGCCGCCAATCTGACTGAATGGATCGAAGCCCAGACAGTCCAAGAAACCGAAGTCGAATAACCAGCCGAACAACAATCCCAATTAAGGAGTACAACCCATGACAAACCCATCACGCGCAGAATCAATTACAGATGCGCTCGAATCTAAAGAAACGCCAACCACTAAAGACGGTGAGTTGCTACTAACCGCTCTGAGCCAACTGACTCTAGCAACTCAGGCTGATATCGAAGCTATGTACGCTAAACACGGCGCATCCATTGACCCTGCTACCGCCTCAAGCGCGCAAGCAGTACAGAATGTATTCGGAGAGCTTCAGGCATCTATCGAAGCTCTGACATACTTCTTAGCGGTACCTGAAGCTATCAACACGGCGAACAAGTACGTGGACCTCAACAGGAAGTTTAAGGACGACCTATCCAAGATCGAAAACGTACTCGCAAAGGTCAACTCAACAGACGGCGGATCTACTATCCCCGAAGCTTGGTTCGAAGCCCAGCTGGTTGCACCCGTATCACTAGACCATTTGAGCAGTTATCGCCTCGCCTTACTGGCATCAGATTGGCGGGGACAGCGCAACGTCAATCACAAAGATATCTCGTTCACCGCCAAGCACGTAAAAGCATTGAAAGATATTCGCTCTAAATTCATCAAGACAGTAACGGCTGACAAAGCTCCATCAGCCAAGCCGAAGAAGGCTCCTGTAAAAGTTATCCCTCAACCGGATATGGACTGAAACAAGCAGCACACCAAAACCAAACCCGCGTAACTATATGCGGTCAGGGGAAGATAGGAGAGGCATAAGAAATCTCTCTGAACAGGCGCAACCTCGTCGCCTTTCTTCCCCTGTTCTAACGAGGACACTCAAACCGAGGTAACACCATGACAACACCAACCAATTTGAACGACTCAATGCTGAAGATGAACGAAGCTGTTCAGAGCCTGACCGCATCCACTCACAAATGGGAATTGCAGAAAGCCTACCAGCAGGGACGTATGGACGCAGACCTGGCATCTATAACCAGTCTATTGGATTCAATGACCGCACGCCTTAATACGTGGACTGAAGACCCCACACCAACCTAACGAACACATAGAGCGGCGGTCCCTAACCAAGGCCGCCTAACTCTCGCTGACGATCACCATGATGTGACAAACCCAGCACCCAATAAATACAAACGGAGAACGCAAGAAGACCTGCACGCCAGGCACGCTTAATTAGCAAGATGGAAACGAACCAAGAACAGTGGTTACCAGTAGTAGGTTATGAAGGCTTATACGAGGTATCCGACAACGGAAACGTAAGGTCATTAGATCGTACAGTCACAGTTACGCGTCACAACGGTACTTACATTAAACCAGTGCCAGGCATACTAATCTCCCAACGAGCACAGAACGGTTATAAAGTAGTACGACTGAGCAAGTGCGGCGCGCCCGATACCAAATACGTTCACAGGTTGGTAGCGGAAGCCTTCGTACCTAACCCAAATAACCTAGAGACAGTTGACCATATTGTAGAAGGTAACAAGCACGACAACCGAGCTAGCAACTTGAGCTGGTTAGGCCGCGGCGATAACGCCAGAAAAGGCAATTATGAAAAGCCCACCACACTAAGAAACAGAACTACAGAAGAGGTACGATCATTTCCCTCTCTATCAGAAGCGGCACGCCAGCTTAAACTTAACATAGGGCATCTAGGCCAAGTCTCACTAGGCAAAAGAAAGTCCGTGTCCGACTGGATATGCGCGTAATTTCTAGAACAGCGCGATAACAAAACCAATACACAGGAGGCATACAATGCCATCAACACGCAATGCACTAGAAGCCGCTCCAGGCTGGAACGTATCCAAAGAGATAAAGCTGGACGATCTACCAACGTCAGTACGCAGAGAATTAGCCACACCAGTTAAGTGTAGGAGCCGAGACGTTATCCCGTACTCAGTATTCAAAGCGAAACAGAGTACTAGAGGCTCTGCGTAGAACAGTCATAGAGCCGCCGATACCAACAAAAGAGGTAATCCCTCGCATTAAATAATCCAAACAGAGTAGCGGCGGCATACGTCAGTTCTACCAGATAAATACAGGAGCACATAAATGCTTACTCCCCAGAATCCAACAACAGTGTCCCTAGTTACCGAGCAGACTAAAACCCCAAGCCTCCGCACATCAACTCTTCTGGTGGAATCGCTAGAGAAGAAACTCAAACCCGAGGCTGACCAAACTTACGACTTTTCTGACCTGATCAACATAGGTCGAAGACTTCTATACAAATGTAAGTCTGATCTCAGGATGATCAAAGCATCAGTTGATCTCAAACTCGAAGACAATACATCGACCATCCAACTTGCGAGAGAGACGGTGATGCTATTACAACAAGTGCAGGACGCTCTCGCATCCATAGCTCTATCCGACGAAGGCGCAGCCACGACAAAAGAACGGATTGAACTCCAGGTACTTGCTATGGGTTTCCGAGATTACTTAATCACAGTACAGGATGCAGGTTTCTCTATCGAGGCACACACAGCTATCGACATCGGACCGACACCTCAAGAACTAGAAGCCCAAGCTGCATTGAAAGAATGCAACATAAACGCAGTCACCGCTCTAAAGCTATTAAACGCCATGTAGAGCCAACACACTACACAAGGAGGATACGCCATCGACACTATCAAAGCCCCAGGCACACAATTTAGAATCCTCATAGATAACGAGAGGGGCAGAAAGCATGCAAAGGCAGTACTCGACTCTCTCGCATTCTTTAAGACTCCGGCAGTGGTGAGACGCATACTTGTCTATGCCCGGTCAAAGAAAGTAACCGTCCTTTTTAAGAAAGAAGGTATCCATGTGTTCAAGTCACTTTCAGACGAAAGGTTCGAAGCCAAAGTCATAGAGCTTACTGCCATTGTGAAGAAGAAGAGATTGGCATACGTAGCTCAGTACAGAAGAACTAATCACCACATGAAAGAACACCAATACGTACACCAAATCTTACTACCACAAGCTATAGCCATTCATAACCCAGACGCGCAGCTATATGCAGACTGTATAGCTATTCTTAATAAGCGACCTACTAACGACAGCCCTGCAATAAGAATAGCTAAACAAGAACTAAAGGACTTACCAACCTATATACTCAAGTATGCAAAGAGAGAAGAGAACCACCTAGCACTACAAGCAATCGTAGAGCTACTTGGCAAAGGTAATAAGACTCTCACACGTAGACTTAATAAAGCCGGACTATCCCATCTACACACACCACTAACGGATACTCAGTTAATAGCTTTACGAGATACTATAGGCGCATAGCAACACCACACCAATATAGGGTAAGTACTAAGCACCAATACACACACCACAACACACCATTACGAGTATACCACAACACACCATTTCGGGGCATTCACAAAGCGTTGTTATTCCTATCCCGAATGATCTGAAGTACACCGAGGACCAATAACACCCGTGTAGATACATATTCGCCAATCCGAATATGTATACTATACCGATTCGGTATTCAATAGCCTGTATTCCTTACCCACGGCCAAACGTATCGGTATCCGGTGCGATTATCTTATGATGTCTTGATATCATAAACCTTGGACAGCAACCGGATGCGCCGTCTAAAGTCCGCACTATCAGATGATATAAAGATATCATTTAGTAGGAGGACACACAAATGAAACTACTCACGGACTTCGGGCGCACCCTGACTAAACTCAGAGAGCAATCGGAAGACAACTCAAGCATTGCTCTGCGCCTAATGACAATAGCGATAGCTATGGACATGAGACGGGAAACCAACTTTCTGAAGATCATAGCCATCTGCCTCGATCTCAACGAAGGCAGGGAGCAGAGGGCGTGCGTTACCCAGGCACTCGACGAAGCGGCCCAGGCTATTATGACAAATGCATTGCGCGTACTCGGCAAAGAGAAATTCGACCTGCTCCAGATGGCACTAACCACGCCTGTAGATCAACAACGCGTCGCAGTCGGATAAGCCCGACTCACCACAGTTCCTGCTATCGGCATTCCTCCCTCCAATCCCTTGGCCGATAGCAGGTTTCATTACATAAGGGATTAGAGGAAAACAAACTAAGGATCTTGGAGGATCTAATTATGAAGAAACTAATGGCAGCAATGATTGTACTAGCTATGGGCTTATCGGCCTGCGGCAACTCAGATATCAGTGCTGAACTCAAGAGCGGTAAGCTCACTTACTGCCCAGGCTACTCAATCGAACAGACAGTCAGAAATGTCGCTTATGAAGATGATATCTCGTGGGGAACCCATACCAATGACGGTATTATCGTCGTAACAATCGAAGCCACCTCAAAGATGGACGACAACGACGCACAATTGGAATTTTCTCAGCGCAGTGACGGTACGTTCCTTATCACTGGTGGAGTTGTCGATGGTCGCGCTATCCAAGACAGTCAGGCCGCACTTATTAACACACTGTACTGCCAAGCCGCCGAGCAGTCAGGGGGCATAAACTAATGAGATACCACAACGCAACCTGCTACTGCTCCACTGATAAGGTACAGGCTCAACATCGGTGGCTATGCGGCACATGGCTTGGGTGGATTATGTGGCCTATCGCTATCGGCTTCGCCCCTCTTCTATTCGGCCTATCATTTCTGCTCTTATTATCGGATAGAACTATGTGCTTGAAGTGCGGTGCTACTTTAGAAGGCAACCAGGTTCACGAGAGAATCAACAAATCTGATGTCAAATGGGATCAAGGAGAAACATCATGAATAAACCAATCGCAACATTAATGATCGGGCTTATGCTCACCATGACTGGATGCGCTACGTACTCAGAAGGGCAGGCCGACGGTTATACCGCCAAGAACTCTGCTCACCAATACGAGCAGAGCTACAGTAAAGATCAACGCCAACATGACGCGGACCGCAATAAGACAGTCGCAGAAAGACAGAGCGAGTATGATCGACATGAGAATGCTAAGCAGGCCAGGGCGCACAAAGAGAACTCTGAAATGCGTAAGAATGTAGTAACAGGTATCGGCACAGCGGCCGCTATCGGTGGTGCTGCTTATACTCTCAAACGTGTGCTGGACCAGTAATATGGATATCAGACTTATCGCAAAAGATAGCAAGACCAAGAAGGTCGTAGCTCGTATGTCTATGGCAGAGGCCACTAACGGCAGAGGTGAGTTACGATCCCATGCATCCAGGTTCATAGCGGAACAAGTGGCGCTCGGTAGAGTAGTTGTTACCGCCGACCCTTCCACGCTCCAATAAGCACCACAGCACGCATCGTAGAAAGGCCCTTCCTAGCCGGAGGGCCTTCTCCTTTATAAGGTACGCCGTGTACCACCATCTGAGGTCCTATTACTATCAACCGGAAAGGAGATCGAAATGAAAAAGAGGAAGCCAACTCTACGCGAACCACGCCGTAGGATTGAATGGAACACAGGACAACGACTTCATGCTGATAAGCGCAAGAAGCTCGGACGCAAAGCCAAGCACAAAGATAGTTATTCAGATATGGCGATTATTACTAACCATCATATCTGAATAACCATCTACTAGAACTAAACCAAACGCCCACTAGAGCAGCTTAAATCATATAGGCGAGTGGTAGTACGGAATACATATAAAGGCTGCTTAGAACAGCCAGAGAGGAGGGGTCGAAATGAACACAGACAAACTACAACTCGAAATCACTGTCACCGGTATAGAAGAAGTGGACGTATTCATATCCGTAGAGCTTGATGGCGACTCCCTTGATCTTATCGGCTGTAGCTGGGTAACACCCGTAAAAGACCACGGTAAAGTGTTCTGTAAACAGTGTCGTGAGAGTGGTAGTGAAGAATCTTTCGATACGTACGAAGCTCTGTACCTACACCATTTCGAATGCACTATGAAAGCTATCGAATACGTAATGAACGCAGAAGCTCTATGGGTGTACCGGACTGACGGCGGTTCCACTGCTGTAGATATCGACAGACTCGACCCCGCGCGCAAAGACGGTGTAGATGGTTGGTGTCTCGTACCTATCGAAAGTGTAGTAGTGGTACCACTCAGGACGGCAGAACGCAGAAGCCGTCACAAACGCGCAGTGCATAAATTACTGTCTCAGTGCTACGCAGACAACGCTCCCGCAGAAGCCTGAGATAAGACTCAGCAAAGAATAGCGACTTACGGTTGGGGTGGTTCCCGCGTGTTCCGTAAGTTGCTTGTAGATAATGAGCTTCACCTCCGTTTCTCATTATCTGCCCGAGGTAGCAGCGGCCGATAGATCGCTTTGTCTATCGGCTGCTCCTTCGATCCATTCACAATCCTGACTTTACTCTTACCAAATCTCATAAATATATCTAACCATCATAATCAGCTGCCATGCTGAGTTTTGGTGCATCTACCCCAAGGAGAACAACTATGAAGAAAACTCTAGCAGCTATTATGGCGGCAGCATTTCTGATGCTCGCTATCACACCTACAGTAAGCGCAGCACCACTTAGTAAATGCAAGGCATGCCATTCGATTACAGTAGACGGCAAAGCCAAGATGGGTCCAAACCTGTTCGGTGTAATGGATCGCCAGCAAGGATCAGAAGAAGGCTACAAGTACGGAAGCTACCTGCAGGCGCAGAACGCAGCAGAAGCCGTATGGACTGAAGAAGCTCTACGGGATTGGATCGCAGACAGTAAAGGCGTTGCCAAAGAAGTAGGGCAGAAGACGAAGATGCCGAAACAAAAACTTACGGGTGAGAAGGCCGACGCGGTAGTAACTGCACTCCAGGCACTGAAGTAATCAACGGTGGGCGAAGCATTGATGAAGGACGACGCTCTACCACCACCACATACCATTCCACCATCTGAAGAATTTAAGAACTATACCGGATTCGAACTCGGCGGCCTGACAGTACTTTACTACGCTGGCCGCGCAACGAAGTACGCCTTGTGGGTTGTCTCTTACGACAACCACGAGTTTCTAACAACAACGCGCAAACTCAACCAAGTGAAGAACCATCTGAAGAATCGGACCGAGTTATCTCAGGCTGATTACGAGGATATCTTTTTCCACAAGAGCTTCGCGCATAGATCAGCTTCTAAGCAGGCATAGCCTGATATCTAAGTACTTACTCGCACCAAGTACTCAAAACAGCCCTAGAGCCTGTTTGAACTGACCAAACAAACCTAACCAACGAACATAATCGAGCAGATACCAGCGTATTCATTTACGAGAGCTATCTGCGCCCAGGAGTTACACCATGAATCAGCCTAAGACGCTACATACGCTTACTGAGATCAACGAAGCCATCGAGAACGGAGAGAGCAAAGTCATCACCGTACACAGTGCAGCAGAGCTTCAAATGACAGAAGCCGTAGCCGAAGAGTTATTCACCAAGGTATTCGAGAACAATATGCAAATCCATTTCGTCGTAGAAGACACACGCATCGGTGATCTAAATGCTGCGTAAACTAATCGAACGCTACAGAGCGAAATCCCTACGCAAGAAGATTAAGCGAGCGTTGACACAAGGAATCCCAGATACCGACTGTGTTGTAATCAACCTACAGAAACCGGAGCAGGCTCTACTACTATCCGAAGCCGATCACCTTGTATTCGCAGTACCGATCAAAGGGCTACAGAGCCTAGACGTAACCAGCAGGAAGCAGTGCGCGCATGTAGTAGAACTACTAGGCGCGGGATACGGAACATCACCACTAGCCACGTACCTGCTGATACTGGATAACATGCTCTACCGTTCGCTAAGAAGCGACCATGTTTGATACCCGAAACCCAGCCCAATGGAAGCGAGCCAATCCGCTACCGTCAAACGGCATGCTATACGAGACAGATGTGCTGTACCGTGGCTATACGCTAGGTGAGCTATTGGTAGTAGGAACATCCGATCTGTCCATCCAGCAGAAAGTAGAAATTATGGCCCAAGGCATGATTCGGAATGACGGCAAAGATGTTTATGATTTAACCTTCTACGACTTCGCCTATGTCGGCCTACTCAGAAAGCTCGGAACGCTCGGCGACATGGCTACCTACACAATGGCACTCGAATGCGATGTATGCCGTGAGAAAATGACCCGATCCCTTCGAGGCGACCACTTCGCCTTTTCCGATCTTGAGACAAAGTTTCCTTTCAAAGAGAAACTAGGCTCTACAACAACGACAGTCTCGCCAATCACGGTACGGAGGTACTTGGACATACTGCCTGAGACTGACTTCCATATCTTAGCAGCATCTATGGGCATGTCCTTTGAGCAATTACTCACATCAGAGCACATCACAGAGATCGCGCATATCGAGCAACTGCTATGTCATACGCTGGAGCCAATCGACTTCAAATGCGACTACTGCGGCAACAAGCGCAGCGTCGCTCTAGAGCTACTAAGCAATAGGCCAGAATGCTCTCTAGTTCTCCCCGAATTGAATCAGGCCGCCGCTAAGAGTTTATCAGAATCGCTATACGGTATGTCTAAGCATTTCAGCACTACACCTAATGAATTCTACCCCATGCAATTCAGCGACTACAGGAACATGGAACGATTAGCTGCTAAGGCTCTCGAAGCATCTAGGCAGAAGAAATAATCATAACCAAATATACAGGAGGCTATACATGCCACCCTTACTAAAAAGCGGCGTATTCCAATCTATGACAACTGTAGAATGGGGTTCAACGACAAACTGGGAAGTCTCTTTCCCGAGCGATCCAATGGCTGCGCCATTCAGGGAATACATTCCCGCTCAAACGATAAACACACCACACGGTAGCGTTACTGAGCAAGAGATCAGCTTTGGTAATAAGACAGCGCAGATTCCTCTAGGCACAAGCGCAGAGCAAATCTCAGTCACCTTCCTAGATAATGACGAGGATGTAGTACTCAATTACTTCTCCGAATGGATGGCCTACTTGACCGATGGCGGCACAGCGACAGAAACAGAAGCTGCCCGACTAATGGTATACACCAGAGCCAACAACTCGCTTACATCCTCAAATGATTATGCGGTCCGCGTTTACCCTATGGGAGAACTAACTTCTGAGATGGGCGAAACCGCAGGCGTACGTCAGGTATCAGTAACATTCAGAGTCGTTTCTATGGGTGATCCTCAATGAATAAATTTATAATAGAAAGGAGGCCGAGTAATGGCTAAGCACTTACCATTTTCAGACGCCGTAGCTAAAGACAGGAACGGCGAAGGCCCCAAGAGTAGCTCCCTGAAAGATATGGAGCTGGAGAAGAACAGGCGCAGCTTCTTGCAGATGGCTGGATCGTTCCAACTCTCTACCAGTGCGCTCACAGACAGCATCGACTTCCTCTCTGAGAACGCTACAACAGACGATCAGAAAGAAGCGGTTGCCGTTATTGAGAAAGGCGCATTCAATCCGATAATCAAAGCTGTACGCGATAGAGAAAAGGTTACAAGCGAGCAGATGGCCACAACGCTTAATGATATTAAATTAGTATCAAGAGAGCTGCTTCAGGACTCGCAAACAGTAACCGTATCTACCGATAGATTTATGAGCGAACTCATAGGCCAGGCTACGGACGAGACGAACAGCACTAGCGACAGAGTGCAGTACATCAAAGCTGTAAGCGATTTTGCTACTCAGTATGCTGACTTCAGTTCCTCTCAGACTAATGAACTTGCGCCTCTTATGGAGTCAGTGCAGCTCGGAAACTCATTAACAGACGAACAGATATCTACACTGACTGAGTTTTCAGACAGCGTTCAATCACAGATCGGAGATACTAAGCTGAGTACTACTATCGGCGAGATTAACGGAACGCTGGCAAGCGTAGACTTCTCTGGTGACAGTAACATTAGAACGCTACAAGAAGGCAACCTGGAAGAAACGCTAGTCCGGTTTGCTGAAAGCATATCCGTAGGCTCTGCTACTGCCGCCCAGGAACTCAATTCCAATATCGGTACTGCTCTAGGAATCAACGGTCCCGTAGGCGACATGCTCGGCGAAGGTATAACTAATCTCGGCGGTAAGATGGTCAGCGGATTAGGCTCTATGATTGCTGATAGTACCATAGGCCAAATAGCAGCAGACGAGATCGCAGCTATTAAGAAAAGGCGCGCAGACAAGAAAGCATTGAAGCGCGTACGTCGCCGTGAGATCAAACAAGCACGTTACGAGAAATGGCGTGAGCGTTTCGATACAGCATTAGGGCGTAAAAACGCCAAGCTCATCGATAAGGATGCTAAGGCCAGAGATGTCAAAAAGAACAAGGTAGACGCTAGGCGCCATAAGGCCCTTACTGGTGCTATCGGAGAATCCAACAACTGGCTGATTCGTATATTCGCTATTCAGGCGATTATGGCCGTTCTGGGTAAGGCGTGGACCGCAGCCATATCAGCCATCGCCGCAGCTGCCTCTGCTGTTGGGCTAGGTGGTAAAGGTGGAGCCGCAGCTACAGGTAAACCAAGTAAGCTAGGCAAGGTTGCTAAATTCGGTGGTGGTGTACTCGCCGCTGGTCTCGCTGGGTACGATAAACAGCAAGAGCTGAAAGACAGAGAAGACCTTACGGGCGCTCAAAAGACCACACAGGTCGCAACTACTGCTATAGGTGCAGGCGGCGGAGCGGTAGCGGGAGCTATGGCAGGCGCTGCTATCGGATCTATTATCCCAGGCATCGGAACTGTTATCGGCGGTATCATTGGTGGGGCATTAGGCGCATGGGCTGGTTCAGAAGCAGGCGAAGCTACGGGCGAGTTAATATCCAAAGCACTACCGGATAAAAACAGCACTTCGGTTACTCAGGATACCGTGGCTAAGTATATGGAGCTTGTTCAATCAGGCATGCCTAAAGCTGAAGCTATGCAGGCTTCTGGTATCTCACAGGCTAACGCTAGGAAGGCTGACTCCGGCGCAAGTGCAGAAGCTATCGTTGCCAGTAATCAGGTGGCGGCTATCGGCTTTAAATCTCAAAGCTTTAAACCCCAAGCTACTAAGACTGCGTTGGACAGCTCCGCTACTAAGAAAGTAACGGAACTGCGTAAGGAAGAAGCTATCCTGAGCAGAGCCGCTATGAAGGCTTCCGGTAAAGAACCGAATATCACAGTGCAACCAACACCAGTGGTAGTTCAGCCAGCACCAGCAATGCCTACTCCGAGAACCACATCTATCAACGATACGGGTCTATCAATCCTACAGAAGGGCTACGGATAATGGCCTGTAAACTAATTAGAAAACCAACGAGGATATTATGGCTATCGAAGCAGTAAGCATAAGACAAACCGAAGAAGAAAATCTGGTCAGGATATATCAGTCGGGCACTGATAACTTCGTATCCGGCACACTTATGGAGGACATAACGCTCGGCGTTCAAGCTAACTGGTCTTCTGGCTCTGCTGTGACAGATGTAATCGACGGTGTAGGTAACCTAGCTCGCACTTTAGGTGGCGCTAACTACGACTCTATGAAGTCATTTGTGAATAGCACGCGTGTTAATCAACCCGCAGCAGCACGCTGGGCTTCTACCTATCAATGGGCTGGTACAGATAGACCGACATTCAACGTGTCCATCGGCGCCTTCTGTCTAAAGGACACCGATGATGTCAGGGCGCAGCTCGCCCCTTTATTCGACTACACGCTTCCTCAGGTCATTGGCGGCGATGGCGGCGTTATCATACCACCTCTCGGGTATAGGACGTCACTCAACGGCGCACAGGTCGAAGGAGTCTTGAGACTAGGAATCGGCCAGTGGTTCAGTGCTGGGGGACTTGTATGTTCAGGCGTCCAGACAGTATTCAGCAAAGTACTCAATAAGAAAGGTAAGCCCTTATTCGGGATCGCGAACGTCACCCTGCAACCAGCACAGGAGATATCTGCTGATACGTTCCGGCAGTACCTACGCCAATGATTTTAATTCAAACAGGAGGGCATAATGCCTAGACCTACACCAGATCAAATTAGAGGCAGCGGTGATACGCTCACCACATATAGGTGGGATGTCGCTTTCATGGATGGCGAGCTTATCGGGCTAGATTCCAATAATGTAAATTACAGGTGCAAGACTACGACATTGCCTAATACGGATGTTGAGTTTGTCCCGGTGACGCTTAACGGCCATGCCTATCAACAGCCATCAACAGCCGATAGATCGGGCGAGATAGAGATGACATTCTACGAGAACGATAGCGCCGCACTATTAGCTATCTTCAATACGTGGCTTGAGCTTACATTCAATCCGAAGACAGGAGCCCGTCTTACCAATTCAGATTTAAGGGTAGGATGCCTAATTCGACTTCTGAATGGACAAGACGAGCGCGTTGCCGAGTACACACTATCGAACGTCTTTCTGAAGACGCTCTCCAACCCAGACTTGGGAAGCGACAACGAAGCGTTCGAGATTACAATCACGCTGGTTTATTCTGGATACACTTACGACAGTACATCCAGCTAACGATAACAATAGCCCCATCATCTCTAATCGAGATGGTGGGGCTTTTTGTGTATATTCTCGCTGAGCTAAGAAACAGACGTATTGCATCTAGGTGCTACTATAGCCAGCGTACTGAAAACAGCTCTACGTGGATTCTATAGAGGCCATTTTAGACAGTACGGCACGAACGCTAGCGAATACTCCGACAACTCTACGATCTCTATAGATCCTCGTTGATGTGAGTCCTTGGACAGCGGCATAATGATATCATAGTATCACCTTATCGAGACGAAGGGAGACACACAATGGCACAGGAATTAAACGCGGTAGACGAGTCAAAATCCATTCGGAAATTTACGCCTCGTCAGGTACGCCTCGCAGAAGTCTATTTTCCTATCCTTGTCAGTCTCGCCAAGCACAAGCATGAGCTTACCTATAAAGAGCTGATCCTAAGAGCCCGTGACGAGAACCCAGGCGTACCTGAGCTTGAGACGGAGAACCCGCGCAATGTTGGTGGTACTCTCTACGTCATTCACGAGGTATGCCGCCAGAACGATCTACCTTCACTCAACGCTTTAATCATAAACAAGAGTACAGGCAAATGCGGCGCAGGTATTGTTAAGTGCGACGGTATCAACTCGCAGTCAGACGTAGAAGCCCAACGTGACGGCACATACGATACAGATTGGAGCGACGTTCTGGTTCAGTTCGATAGCCTGATCAAGCTCGAAGCAAGGAAAGCCGCTCCGGTTAAGCGACTGACGAAGAAGGAGGCACTAGACCTCTTCTCTGGCTACGCACTTACCAACAAAGCTACTCTGGACGTAGAGGCCGTGAAGTCTTCTCGTGAGTCGATCATTACGGATCTAATGGACGGCGCACACGCAGTAGACGTATTCGCAGAGTTCGCCAAATGAGCATTCACGCTATCTTGCCATCATGTATTAATGATATCATTATTGCACTCTCACTCCAGGAGGCCACCAATGGCAGATAAGAAAGAAGAGATAGTGAGCTTTGTAGTACGACTGCCGGCCAGCCTTGTGTTCGCTATGGACTCCGAAAGGCTCCATACGAAGGTTAGCCGGAACAAACAAGTACGCGACCTGATCGAAGCGAAGTACCCCGACGGCACATATAAGCCTGAGTAATCCTGGCAACCCGAACGTATCCCTTTAGTATCAGTATATGACCGCATTCACTAAGATTATCGAAGCTAAGAGGGCGCTACAGTCAGCAGTAGGCGACTTTCTAATTGATATCGATGATAGCCTACTATGTGAGCATAGCTTCAGTCTCTCGGCCCTAGAAGCCATTGAGATCAAGGCCGATAAGAGCAAGTCATACATATACGTATTCTCAACTAAAGAAGCCTCACAGATCAAAGAAGCTTGTCGTAAAATGAAGGCTTCCCAAACCAAGATCAAGCTCCCGCTTATCTCCAAAGCGACTACACCAAGCGACTGTCTTTATGTAGGCAGCAGCACGACAGGAATCACCAAACGGATTAAAGAGCATCTGGGCTTCGGCCATGATTCGACATACTCGCTACAGCTTAATAAATGGGCTGGTGGGATCGACGCGCAGATCATTCTAAAGGTCTATGAGTTCAGCGGCATAGAGCAGAGCATAGTACAGTTAATCGAAGACGGCCTTCACGAGAAACTTAGCCCAACCCTTGGCAAACGCGGTAGTAAATAAGCTCGCTGTGAATCTCTGGCAACACCACATAAACCCTTTTATAATCAACATTAAGGAGCAAACGGCAGAGGACAACAAGGCGGTAGAACCGACTAGCATAATAGCTTCTCTGTAATCAGAGAGTGTTTACACCAAAGCCACGCAGCACAACACAGCAGCAAACCCGCACACGCCCACTCTTCTATTATCAGAACCGAATCTACTCCAGACTGTACCTAGCGACGCTGCGCCCTCCTATGTTATCAATATTAAAAGGAATCATGCTATCAAGCCAGCATGAATACATGCTCAATATTCTGTACAGTAATAGGCTCTCAAGTAGAATAAACAGAGGTTAATCAATCGCCCAATACTCGATAGACGATACCGCAATGGACAGAATTAGGGGCAAGATCGTGAGTGATAAGACATACTTCATAGCATACTACCGAGTCTCTACCGATAGGCAGGGAGCAACTGGCCTTGGTATCGAAGCTCAAAGAGAAGCTGTACAGGCGTATGCTAAGACGATACCAAACGCGGAAGTCATAGAACACTTCACTGAGGTCGAGTCGGGCAAGTCAAATGACCGTCCTGAACTCGCCAAGGCAATCTACGAATGTGAACTCACCGGACATACTCTACTTATCGCCAAGCTGGATCGTCTCAGCCGTGATAGTCGATTCCTGGCAAACCTGCTCGCCGACGATCTCAACTTTGTATGCTGCGATATGCCGAAGGCCGATAAGGTCATGGTCGGCATAATGTCGTACATCGCAGAGTGGGAACGAGAGCAGATTGGCAGGCGTACAAAATCCGCTCTGGCCGCACTGAAGAAACGATACGAAGAGGCAGAAGAAGGCAGCGAGCATTATGGCAAGCGTCTGGGTAATCCGAACGGAGCAGAGCCGCTTATACGATCCGGTAAAGGGAACACAGGAGCCGTAGCCGCTATCAAGCAGAACGCCGACGACTTCGCTGCTCATAAGATAAAGCTCATCGACAGTATTAAGGAGAACGGCATCACCACTTATAAGGGAATTGCCCGAGAGCTTAACCGCCGCAAGATCAGGACACCCAGGAATGGAGTATGGCATCCTTCGAGCGTCAGCAAGCTTATGAAACGAATACAGCGCGTAAGCGGTCCAATTCAGGCTAGGTGCTAGTATTACTTACTATCTGAAAACAGCTCTACGTGGATTCTATGGCTCAGTATTTGAGGCTACATAACGGATTCTAGCGATATACGAGAAAGACCTGTGAGTCCTTGGACAGTGGCATAATGATATCATAGTATCACCTTAGCAGCACGAAAGGGGATACATCATGGCGTCAAAAGTTAAACTCAACCAGCTAGATAGCACGGCCAAAGCGAACATCGCAGCAGTACTTAAAGTCATAACTGACGGTAAGCTAGATGAAGCGAATATCTTCTGTGGTATCCACGGCACTATCTTTGACGTTGACCCTAACGACGCGCTGCCTATGCCTATCATGCGCCTGACTATGGAAGACATGAAGAAGCTCACCGAAATAGACGGCTTGAGATGGATGCAGAACACAGAAGTCGGCTACACATTCGGCGTTGAAGGCTCTGAGGTTTAATACAAACATAGAGGTACTATGAAGACGATCACAGAAAACCAGTATGTAGGCGAAGTGTTCTACATCGCATACGGATTTGTCTATGTATGGACTCAGAAATCAACAGGCCGATTCTACGTAGGCAGCTCTACCAAGAATCCAGATAAGTATATGTGCTCATCCGCAGATAGTGAGTTTAGAGGGCTACTAGAACAGGCTCCTTATGACTTTGAACGTGAGATTATAGCTGAGTATAGAAACTGCCCTGAAGACGATCTACGCGACCACGAGCGCCGATTACTGAAAGCTGCTAAAGCCCAATGCTGGAGCCATTGCTTCAATTCAGCGCCGTTCGTTACTAATAACGCAGAGAGTGTTTTCAAGTCGGTATCGACCAGAACCACACCAGATGAGAATGGCAGCACTATCGCTAAAAGAGCTGCGATCAAGGCTGCGGCGACAATGGCAGTACCAGACGAGAATGGTGAGACTATAGCTCAGAGATACGGCAAGAAGGTATCCAAGACGATTACGACCCCTGATGAAAACGGAGAGACTATAGCCCAAAGAACGGGTAAGAGAATACTCGGACCAGGCAACCCTATGTTTGAGGGATACTTCCATACACCTTACGGGAAATTCTCGTCAGCTAGTCAGGCAGTCAAGGTCGCCAGTATTCCTATAACTGGCAGGACGCTAGCGCGATGGTGCAAGAATCCTGATGAAGTATTCACCAGCACAACCGTTCTACGCACCGCGTTTCTATCCGAGGCCGATATAGGCAAGACGCGACGGGAGCTTGGTTTCTGGTTCGAGAAAGACAACTGTGAAGCCTTGGCCTATGTCACAGTGCCCTAGTACTATAACCCTATAGAAACGAAGGGGTTTTAATATGGATTTCAACGAGTGGTTATCGACGTTCTTGGAAGAGAAAGAAATTGACGCCGAGAGCATCACATTTGAAGTAGAAGGCCCAGAGTGGGGCGCGAACATCATACCGATGGTTACTGTCATCGAGCACATGAGAATCACATCACCAACCGAGCAGCAGGCGATTAAAGCTATGTTGATTAAGATAGACTTCGCCAACGCGCCAGTAGTTCCTTATTTCAAGCATCTAGCCCAGGCAATAGCCCGTTAATATGAACGAGATAGGTAATCCCTCGCATTACATATTCAAAACAGCGTAGCGGCGATCTAAACCAACGCTGTGAACCTCTGGCAAGGTATCAGGAAGCCTTTTAGAATCGGTATCAGGAGGTAGAGAAGTACCACGGCAGAGAAACTTTCGGGTAACCGGATAGCGTAATAGCTTCAATGTAAGGAGGGAGCGTGTACCTCCGGCGGCTGCGTGTGTGTAGTGCCATAGCTTTGGGTGAAGCAGGGAGTGATTACAGAGAAGCTGTGAGCTAGTCGGTTCTACCGCCTTGTTGTTTTGCTGATAAGGTGATTATAAAAGGACTCACACAGCGCGGCCAGGTATTCATGTAGGCTTATATTCTTGCTATCATGTATTCTTGTTATAGAGCGTTCAGCTTCTCTACGGCCTCCGGTAATCCGACCACATGAGAGTCGCCTCCGATCTCCTGCAAGCCATCTTCGATAGCCGTCCAATCTATCTGCTTGAGAAGAGTTCCCAAGCTCCAGCCTCCGCAGTACGTATAAGCAGTATCTACGGCCGTGCGCTCGACTTCAGAGAGTTCTACATAATAGGTCAATGCGCGTACTGATTCGACCAGCTCGCACACATCATCTACGAGTAGGCTAGAGAGCATCCGTTGGTGAAGAGTGCTATACATTAGGCTCTCCTGATTTCTCTGCTTCCATACCTGTTAACCAAGCCCAGCTTCTACCGCTCCATATACTCTTGATCGGTTGTGGGCTTACTCCGTATTCAGGGGCTATGTCTTTCGGCTTTCTACCAGAACCCTTCAGGGCAAAAATCTCGATCACCTGCGCCTCTGTAAGCTTACTATTGTAGTGACCACTGCCTCTGGCGAGAGTTCTATGACGAAGCTTATCTGCGTGATTTTCTTTAGCAGATTTCCACTCTAAGTGCGCGATATTCACACAAGCTTCGTTACCGCAGTTATGGGCTGCGTGATCTCTTCCTTTTGGAGGACTCCCTGCCTCGGTTAGTAGAATGGCCCTAGCTAGAGTCATCGGCTTGCCGCTAAGGCTTACTGTAGGTCTTCTACTACTCTTACTGAAGCTGTCGGGGAGTTCTATGCACGGTGTATCCTGAGTCTCTGCCTGATGGCACCAAGTCTCGAAAACTTCTCTTCGGTACCCTTCTAGCTTTGTTACCCCATCCGAGAATTTAGATGATCTGTCGGCCGTAACCTCACTGCTATAACAGCCGCATGATTTAGTAAGGTCTCGACTCAGGCTAGAACCGTGCACCGCTTTAAGCGTACCGCATTGACACTGACACCAGTACTTTGTGCGGCGGGTAAATCTCCCGATATAGTAGAGCACTTTCCATCTATCGAAAGTCATGCCTGTTAGATCGTTGAAGCTAGAATGAGACGGTATCTCACAACGCTCTGGTGGTAGCTTGTTATCTGGCTTACTCGTAGTCATTTACTGTTTCCTATTAGCTTCTCGAAAGCTTCCGCTTGTTTAATGGCTCCGTTGTCACCTTCTAGATTTGCAAAGTCACCTAAGTCATCCCTGCCGCCTTCTTTTAGGTGGCCGAATACCGTGAAGTAAGTTTTCCAGGATGGATCGTTTCTATAGTTGGCCGTTTCCTCTTCTGTAGCGTCATCTTCGAGCAATACGATCTCGCCAGTACGGATATGCTCGGCTACTTCGTCTACCTCAGTATTATCGTACTTGGTGAAGTCTATGAGAGCTTCCTTCCATCCACCCTGATTCGAGTAGATAGCCGACTCTTCACGGAAGCGAATAGAGCGAAACGTAGGGTGCTTATCAGCAAACACTTTCTTAGCTGCCTGCTCAATCAATAGCCGTAGCTCTTCACCATTGTAGAAAGTATTGATTTCGGCTGATAGCTCTATGGTGATCTGGACTTCTTGCCGTAACTCCATTGCCGTAACTCCTCAATATAAAAGATAATACTGAGAGTATAAGGCTTCCGTTTAGCTGTACAGGGTAGTGATAACAAGTACTCAAGTACTCAAGCTGGCAAGATAATATGAACCCTTATAAAATCAGTACTACATTATCGAAGGGAGGTAGTAGCTGGATGGATAACGCTATCCTTAATAAGGAAAAGGACTTGCTGCTGGATGCTCAGAAGATGCTATCAAATCTTCATCGGGGATCGCCGCCGCATTTGAAATACATATACGACTATCTGATGACGCGACTCCTGCCGCTTCGATTTAACCAGATTGAAGCAGAGCAGATGGCCGACGTAGTTCATATCAAGCGTATAGAGATCGACCTGACAAACCCACTCGGCATTACTGAGGATCAACTGGTCCTACTGACCAAAACCAAGCAGCGTAAGATAAGAAAGCTACAACGCGAAGCGAGAGCGCAGCCTATAGAGCCCGAATGCCGCCGTAGAGCAGGTTGGAACAACTTAGAAGACGAGTCATTACTTAATGAGTTCCTGTCTCTCTATGGAGCATCTAAGGCGGTAGAGCGGGATACAGAGATAGCAACGCGACTTAATAAAGAACACCACGAAGGCGAAGACGTCAGAACGCATAAAACAGTGTATGCCAGGCTACACGGTTTAGGGCTTCTGAAGATGGCGAAAGATGAAGGCACGCTAGCTTGATAGCATGTAATAATGACTACATAGGATACGGTGAAGAATGGAAATACTAGCGGCAGTTCAATCGAAGGGCGGCGTAGGCAAAAGCACATTGGTAATCTCGCTGGCCGCAGCGTTTAGAACCCAACTCAATAAGCGTGTAGCTATTATCGACTGCGACCCAATCGGAGCCGCTCAGTGCTGGCATAGCCAAGTACTACAGCTAGATGATTCTCCACTTGCCGGAATCGACTTGTACACGGTAACGACTCCGAGAGAATTGAACGAGATTAAGAGCATGCAGGATGACTACGACATAGTGATCCTCGATACGGCAGGCCACGATAACGCTACGGCAAAGAAAGCCATTGAGGTAAGCGACCATATACTGCTCCCATGCCGAGCAGGTGTATTCGATATAAAAGCGAGTAAGCACACCACGGATATGATCTCAGAATGCGGCAAGCTCGATAAGGTTCTAATGATCCTGACTATGACGATCCATAGAGCAGGTCTGACAGCAGATGCACGCGAAGCTATCGGGCAGCTATACCCAGAGATCCGCTTGCTAGAAGCAGAGATGAGAACGTATGCCGGATACTCGAATACGCTGGCTAACGGTCAGACGGTATTAGACTGCAACTCATTAGCCGCACGGTCTAACTTCACCCAGATATTCAACGAAATCAGAAGCACGATAGCAGGGGCATAACATGAAAAAGAATACATTGGCTGCGGCAGTAAAGACTTCTACAACACAGGCTCAGAAGTCAGATGGTAAGAAGTCCGAGAGTATCATTGTGCGAATCACCCCAGAGCTTAAAAACGCACTACGCCGAGAGATATTCGAAGCGAGTCTGACGGGCGAGAAGCTCAGCATAAACGGTATCATCACGAGTATGCTGGAAGAGCGTTACTCCGACTGATTCTCGAACTGTGTGAGAAGCACTTCGCCGTTTTCGTCGATCCATACGTCAGCGATCTTGCATCCGTTAGAGCCGCCTTTGAAATGGTGATAGCGATAGCTGATAGAAACCCATAGGGCAGGGCTTGTGAAATCAGGAAACTCAGCAGCAGGGTTATAGCCGTGAGTCGTTCCACTGCCAGTTACTTGCAGCGTCTCGAACATACGGGGAACCATATACGGAGCAATATCCTTACTGGTGATATCGAGGCTCCCTGATGCGTTTAGATCAACAACCAGGTCTACGCTAAGTCCAATGTGACCGCTAAGGATTCGCTCCAGTGTCTTACGCAGTTTCTGAGTATTTTTACCGAGTGATTTGAAGAACTTATCTTGTTTCATTATGCAGCTCCTTTCTTGATACCGATAGAGAACGATCCACATGCGTTGTAGACGGAGAAGCCTACGAAGCCGTCTGCGTCGATTGCTTCGAAGTAGTCACGGGCTCCGCGTCCTATGAAGTAAGCGCCATTCACGCCGAGAGAGTTCTTCAGGTTGTGCGTAGTATTCGCAGCTTTTACCCATTCTGGAGCGTCGAGGCTTTCCACCATGTCTGACTGTCCACTGAATGAGGACTCAAACTTGATATAGAGGTCCGATTTATTCTTACGAATGAATGCTTTGATAGTTGCCAGTGTTACGCGCTTTGCCATGATGTATCTCCTTCGTCTCGTTAAGGTGATACTATGATATCATTATACCACTGTCCAAGGCTTCACAGGGTTGGTGGGATTAGCTTCTCAGGCTTGTCAGATAGAAATACTGGTACGGCGCAAGTGCCTTTTCCTTCGATGAACTTCAATACAGTTCTATAGCGATACGTACCGCATTCCGACGTATGAATGCCTTTAAAGTCACGATGCTTTTTCTTCCACTCTTCGGAAGTAATCGGAGTGTGTTTTGGGTGGTTAATAATAGGAGGGCGTTTCATGCCTTGGCCTCCTGCATTTCGGTGATCCACTCGATCTGAGACTTCGCTTTTTCTAGCTCATCCCGTACGGCCTGATTGATACCAACTGCTTCGCCTTTATCGTCGTTGCCGTTCGTAGTAGTGGCCGCGATAGTCGAAGCGTCCTGCTTATTGAAGCGAGTAGCGCGGAGTGGGTTACATTCCCAACCTGCTGCGGGTCCAGGCATTACCTGATTGCCCTGAATGTTTGGGTTGATATAGATACCACCGCAACGAATAACGAATGGGGTAGAAGTGAGGCAGGCTATAGATAGGTGGCTCTCATACTCTTTGATAGCTTCTTCGTAGTGAGCCTTCATATCTGCTAGATAAACTTCTTTTGTTATAGGTGTCTCTGTAGTCATTGTGTATCTCCTATCTCGCTTCGATAAGGTGATACTATGATATCATTATATCTCTGTCCAAAGGTTCACAGGAGTCATACACAACTCCACTATTTTGACCCTACCCCGAACATCTGATGGAATGGGCGCATGTAATTCATATCTGTGAGAAAACTCCCGTAGATGCTTAATGCGTATTAGCTCGCGCTATCTACAACAGGGAAGGGCACTCCAAGTTAGCGGCGGCTAGATTGCCCTAGCGAAACTAAGGATAGCAATATGAATAACATAAACAAAACCGTAGATAACAATGAACTGACTGAAGAGGAACTGTATGAAGTGAAGGTGCAAGTGTTCTGCCGATATGAAGCAGAAGACTTTTACCGACACATGAAACCGTTTCAGCCTGCGCTTTGTGATAAACTGGACGATGAAACCATTATGCGTTTCTTCGGGGATGATAAGATAGGTGAAGACCTTCTTACCGCTACTGCCAGCGCTGTACTGAATGGCTTTCGCAAGACTGATAAGGTCGAGATGAAAGATAATATGTTGCATGTGTTCGAGGGTAGGCATGAATGGGTATTCATCCCGCACTCGGACATCTCTGTAGCTTATTTTCAGAGTAAGCTCCTTTCGGAGTATTGCGAAGATTACGAGCAGCACTACCTAACCGACGATCACACTATTGTGCTCAACGGCGAACTAGACGGAGATAAGGCGATGGCCGTGCTCAGTACCTTTGGGGGCGAGATAGCCGATGATGCAAATTTGGTATGGCGCACAAACCCTCGCGGGAAGCTAAGGAAGCTAGCCAGAGATTTGGGTGAAGAGGAAGAAATGTCAGTAACCGCTTGTGCGACATCTGGCTACCACATTCACCAATCGAAAGGACTCTTACTCATATAGACTAGGTCTATCGGAGGAAGGGAATAACGGGTCAAAAACACGCGGCGTTGCGACCAAATAACGTAACACGCATTAGTATGATATAGGTGGGTATGGCTCCAATCCGAGCTTTACCCACCATCCTTTTACTTCTTATCTCCAGGCTGAAGGTTGTTCAGGTAGGCTTTTAACTCAGCGCAGCTATAGACGGTTGTACGAGGACCAAGCTTAACCGGAGTAAGTGGAATCTCTCCCGATTTGATCTTGGCATACAATCCGCTCTTACTTATAGAGATAAAGCGCAAAACGTCCGATATCCTGTAATAACCTTCATTCGGTATCGAAGCGGCTCTTTTTCGGTCACGTAGAATCGCCGTAGAGCTGTTTTTACCCTCTTCGGCTAGTGCTACTATCTCTTCAGTATTACAATTATTCGTTGGTACGCTTACGTCAGCGACTTCAGGTGTACTCGTGATAAGAAAGGCAGGCGTTTCGATATCCAGCGTATTGCACAACGATCTAAGCTGTTTTGCGGTTACTGTATCGTTACCGGACGCGCCGAGCAGATCAATGCTCTTTCTCATGCTTTCGTATTCGCCGTACGTGTCGTCTACATCATCTGGGTCTATCAGATCGAATACGGCTACAGGTGGCTTGACCGCCTTTCCGTTATAGCGGCCAAGAAGATAGTCGGCGAAGTCATCAAGCTCGTACATACCAACCATAAAGATAGCGGCTTGGTGTACGTTGAAGCTCTTGCGCTTCTGTAGAATCTTGATTGCTGTATCAGTCTTCATCGTATTTGTAGTCCTTGCGCTTCGGTAGTTCTGTATCGGCTCGCAGAGCATCTATCAGGTCACTATACCATTGGAGTAGGGCGGTTCTAGCAGGTAAGTGCATTGCTCTGTTATAGATGCCGCGAGTACCTGAGATAGCATGAGCAAGTTGTAGCTCTACGGCATCAGAAGGCCATCCTGCTTCGTGCGAGATCGTACTGAAGGTTGTTCTGAATCCATGAGGTACAACTATGTCGCTGGAGTAGCCCAGACGAGCAAGACAGGCATTAGCTGTACCGTCCGAAGTAGGGCGTTTCCAAGTGCGAGAGGATGGGAAGCAATACGTCTGTTCTCCTACTCCGGTAAGTAGTCGAAGCTCCTTGAAATACCCCTCTACCTGTCTCGACATTGGTATGAGCAAATCTTTTCGCATCTTCGTATGTTCGGCAGGTACTACGATCATGTGAGCTTTCCAATCGAACCAACTCCATTCCATTATTCGAAGCTCTCCAGGCCGCAGAGCTAGGTGAGGCATGATCTTCATAAGCTGCTGCACAGGATACGTAGCTGCGAGTGTATCAATCGCCCGTATCAACTGACCGAATTGCGTTGGATTGGTGATAGCTGCGCGGTTCTCTACTTTCAGTTGTGTGATAGCTCCTTTCAGAGCGTAGGTGACGTCAGTCTCCGCTCTTTCTGTAGCTACGGCATACCGCGCAATCCGACTGATAATAGACTTTATACGGTGTGCTGTTTCTATATGGCCTGCGCTCTCTGATACCCTCATTACAGCGAGTACTTCAGATGCTTTTAGATCCGCGAAAGGTATGTGTCCTATGTGGGGTAGAATTAGCTTATCAAGTTTGCGCTTTGTCTCGTTCAGTGTGCGCTTTGATACCTGCTGCTTGTCGAGCCATTCTGTAGCTACAGCCAGAACAGTATTACCCGTATCAGTTGCGGCGTTAAGCCTATGGCGTTTTCTTGCTACTGACGGATTTACACCTTGGTCAAGTAGCTCTCTGGCCGCATCGCGTAGCTCTCTGGCTTCTTTCAGAGTTGTCTTAGGGTAGGTACCGAGTGATAGGGTTTTCTGCTTCGAGTCGAAGGAGTAAGCAAACCGCCATCCCTTACTGATCTTTCCTGTTCTGGCAGAGCGTTCTACCAGTAGAGATAAACCCAGACTGTCATACAGCTTCTTGCGGTTCTTATCCTTCGATAGGGATGCGTTTTGAGCTTTAAGGTTTGTTAACGCCATAACCGCATTTAACACCAATAATAAGGCCGTGGGAAGGGGTAGGAATATCAGCAAGTAGGGTAGTCGTATTGAATTACTACCCTAAATAGTCTTGGATATAGTTAGATGCTATTGGTTTACTAACGCTAGCAGGGTAGCTATATTCCCAACGATGACTAGGGATTATGGAGCTTTCTAGTCATCGTTGGAATTAGAAATGGTACCTGAGGCCGGAGTCGAACCGGCACGCCCGCAAAGGCACGGGATTTTGAATCCCGGGTGTCTACCAATTCCACCACTCAGGCATATAAGTCATTAAGGATTAATTTAATGAGGTCTAGGAGACGGCGCGAAGCATTGTCATCAGGCCGTGAACTGTCAAGAAGTTGTGTGCTTTGTCATTGATATGTGAAAGAGATTGAAGAGCAATGGTCGTTGTAGTTCGATTTACGGTTTCGATATACTTTACCCCTGTCTTGCATTCCATGATGATCAGGCAAGGATAGTGCGATGTCTTACGGAGAGGGGAAAGCTGCGTGACGTTTGCCAACAGAACTGAATTCGATGTAATCATTGTGGGTGGTGGTGCCGTGGGTGCTACCCTGGCGCTGCAACTTGATAGACTGAATTACCGTGTGGCAGTGATCGAGCGTTTTCAGCCCTCATTTTCCTCTTCAAATCCTGAGCGTGTGGTGGCTCTGAACTACGGCTCTCGTTGTCATTTGGAAAAACTCGGTATCTGGCCGGGCATAAGCGAGCAGGGCACCGGAGATATTCGTCATGTTGTGGTCAGTGAGATGGGTAACAGAGGACGTGTTGATCTTGATGCGGCTGATGGCATCGGTTTTGCCCCTGATATGCAGGAGCTCGGTTATGTCGTGGAGTTGGGGAAACTGCTTCAACCGATCTATGCTTTGTTGGAAGGCTCATCGGTAGAGCTGTTTTCCGGAGCCACAGTGAAGGCACTTGAAGTTTCCAGTGACAAGGTTGAAGTCGAACTGCAATCATCGGATCAAACGATATACCTGCAAGCAGCCTTGCTGGTTGGGGCCGATGGCACGCATAGTCAGATTCGCCGCATGGCAGGCATTGAATGCTTCGGCTGGGATTATAATCGTTTCGCTCTGGTTGCATCGGTCACCAGTGACAACGGGCACAACGATACCGCCCATGAATGCTTTCGCCGTTCAGGTCCTCTGGCGTTTCTGCCCCTGGCTGATGGTCGCTATTCGATTGTCTGGGCAGCTGCACCTGCAGAAGCAGCACAGTTGTTGGCCATGTCCGATGAAGCATTCATCTCGGCCCTGCAGCGTGCTGCAGGCAGTGCAACGATCAGTCAGATTGGGAAGGTTACCGGGATCTCGAAGCGGGCAAGTTATCCGCTGGAGCTCTCTATCGCCAAAAGATTCACCGCACCGCGTATTGCTCTGTTGGGTAATGCGGCGCATACCATTCATCCAGTGGCGGGGCAGGGTATGAATCTCGGATTCCGTGATGTGGACTCACTGGTTGACATGCTGGATGGGGAGTTGGGCCGTAAGGATCCGGGGCAATCTATTGTTTTACAGGGATATGCTGAGAAACGCAGAGCCGATGTGATAGCTGTTGCAGGTTTTACCGAATCGATGTCACATCTCTTTGGCAGTGAGATTCCCGGCATGAAATGGTTGCGCGGCTTTGGCTTGGATAAGCTGCCTGCAGCAGCCTCGCTTTCAGGCTTGCTGCTCAAGCAGGCATCAGGTGTAGCTCAGTTGCCGCAGAAACGGCTGGAGGCATAAGATGCGGCAAGCAGACTACGCAGATGTGATGATTGTCGGTGGTGGCATGGTTGGGCTGGCCCTTGCTTGTGCGTTGAAAGATACAGGCCTCTCTATTGTTGTGATTGAACGCGGTGAATCACCTGTGTTCAGATCGCTGGGCCGTGACTGTCGGGTATCAGCGATCGTGATGGGTAATGTGAAAATCCTGCAAGGTCTGGGCGTGTGGAAGTATCTTGAAAAGGATGCCGGCCCGATGACTGCTATGCATATTTGGGATAATCAGGAGCAGGGCGGTATCCGTTTTGATGCTGCCGAGATTGATGAATCAGCCCTTGGCTATCTGATTGAGAATTCAGTGACCCAGCGGGCGATGCACAAGGCACTACTGGAGAGTGAGCAGGTTGAGTTCTGTTCACCTGCCGAAATTAGTGACCTCACATGGCTGGATGATAGTGTCGAAGTGCAGCTGACCGATGGTCGCAAGCTCTCTACTCCATTGATTGTCGGTGCAGATGGTGGCCGCTCATGGGTGCGTGAGCAGGCTGATATCGGTGTCTGGCAACGCGATTACAAACAGAAGGGTATTGTCGCAACCATTCGCCCTGAGCAGCCACATCGTGGTCGTGCATTTCAGCGTTTTCTGCCCACAGGCCCTTTGGCAGTGCTGCCGATGACAGAGAATCACTGCTCTATCGTCTGGAGTGCGGATAATGATGAGGCTGATCGTTTGATGGCGATGAGTGATGAGGCATTTCTTGAAGCACTGAACCTTACGTTCGGCCCTGTGCTTGGTCGTATTGAGCAAGCAGGGGATAGAGCGGCCTTTCCGCTGAAGGGACAGTTGGCCATGCATTTCGTGCGCGAGCGTGTTGCACTGATTGGCGATGCAGCTCACTCTATCCATCCGTTGGCAGGTCTTGGCGTGAATCTCGGTTTGCGCGATGCGATGGTACTGGCTCAGGAAATTGTCGATGCGAGACGTTTTGATGAAGATTGGGGCGGGCTGCCTGTACTTGATCGTTATATGAAACAACGGCTGCCCGATGTGCTCTCCATTATGGGCTCGATGGAAGGCTTGCATCAGATCTTCAGGACTACTATTCCGGGTTTGAAAGAGGCGCGCGGCCTTGGTATGCGTTTGATGGGGAACTCTGGCGCGCTTAAAAAGCTGCTGATGCGCAACTCTACGGGTATATCGCTACCTGTACCGAAACAGATCAGTTAGTCACATCATCACGAACATCCAATCTCTATGAGTGTG
>Ga0316202_10000538_pt1 | contig 39771 bp, 43 predicted proteins | sample 3monrhotite_MG_FD_204934 | JGI IMG/M metagenome (GOLD analysis project Ga0316202, IMG submission 204934) | Microbial mat bacterial communities from mineral coupon in-situ incubated in ocean water Damariscotta River, Maine, United States -... | ecosystem: Environmental > Aquatic > Marine >...
GCCCCGCCATCATGATGGCCAAGCGAGAAGTCATTTGCTCCAGGCTCATGGACAGCTGATCGCCTTCCGGCAATTGCATGACCATGCCCAGGGCACGACCGCGTGGAATAATTGTTGCCTTGTGAACTGGGTCAGTGGCGACAACATTGAGCGCCACCAGCGCATGGCCGCCTTCGTGATAGGCGGTCAGGCGCTTTTCGTCTTCGCTCATGACCATGGAACGGCGCTCCGCCCCCATCATGACTTTGTCTTTGGCTTCTTCAAATTCTGACATGGTGACCAGACGCTTGTTGCGCCGGGCTGCCAGAAGCGCTGCTTCGTTCACAAGATTAGCAAGATCCGCCCCGGAAAAACCGGGCGTGCCACGGGCAATAACGCGAGCCTGTACGTCTGGCGCAAGAGGGACATTGCGCATGTGAACGCGGAGAATTTTCTCGCGGCCAATAATGTCCGGGTTCGGAACAACGACCTGGCGATCAAAGCGCCCTGGGCGTAATAGAGCAGGGTCAAGAACGTCCGGGCGGTTGGTGGCTGCGATCAGGATCACGCCTTCATTGGCTTCAAAGCCATCCATCTCCACCAGCAATTGGTTGAGGGTTTGTTCCCGTTCGTCATTGCCGCCGCCAACGCCTGCACCCCGGTGACGTCCGACCGCGTCAATTTCATCGATGAAGATGATGCAAGGGGCATTCTTCTTGCCCTGTTCGAACATATCCCGCACGCGGCTCGCGCCCACGCCGACAAACATTTCAACAAAGTCAGAACCAGAAATTGTAAAGAAAGGAACGTCGGCTTCACCGGCAACAGACCGGGCCAGTAACGTCTTACCAGTGCCCGGAGGGCCCACAAGCAAGCAACCCTTTGGGATCTTGCCTCCAAGGCGTTGGAATTTTTGCGGATCGCGCAAGAACTCCACCACTTCGGAAAGCTCTTCTTTTGCTTCGTCCACACCGGCAACGTCTTCAAAGGTAACGCGGCCATGTTTTTCCGTCAGCAGCTTGGCGCGCGATTTGCCAAAGCCCATGGCCCCGCCTTTGCCGCCGCCTTGCATCTGGCGCATGAAAAAGATCCACACGGCAATAAGCAACAACATGGGGAACCAGCTGATGAGAATCTGCAGCAGAGGGTTCATGCGGGAGCTTTCGGAAACCGCCTGAATATCGACACCAGAGGTGCGAAGGATTTCCACCAGCTGCGGATCAAATGGCGTTGCCGTGGCAAATTCCTGTCCACCGGTACGCGTGCCGGTAATCCGGTCACCATCGATGACAACAGATTGCATGCCGCCCGCTTCAACTTCATTCAGAAACTGAGAATAGGTGATGTCAGCGGTGGCCTGCTCACGGCTTGGGCTTTGAAAAATGTTGATCAACGCCAAAACCAGTAGCGCCAAGATTGCCCAAAGCATCAAATTACGAAGATTCATAAAGCTCAAACCCTTGTCCCTGACCGGCGGCGCCAGCCCTCAATACATCTTAGTCCAAAAGATAGGTGTAATTACGTTAATTGCTATAGCTAGACCACCAAAAAGGGCTAACAACCTGTTGATAGGCTGGCCTTCAAAGATTGAGCCCCAAAGGGCGCAAACCCGCCAAAACTGGCTTCCAGTCCCGTCCAATCTCCAATTCCGGCAAAGGGAATGGCCTCCTGTCCATCCTCAAACACAACCGCCATGGCGGCGGGCCGGAATAAAGGGGGCAAAACCTCCTTGATTTCATCCCGCATCTGTTTGGAAAGCTTTTCCATATTCCATTGGCCCAGCGCGCAGATTTCAACCTTGCGATTCGTGCCAACCCGAATGCGATTGTCCCACACATCCTCTTGCTCGGCGGTTAAAGCTAAACTTGTAATGTTTCGCCCCTCCCGGCCGATCAGGAGATTTTGAGGGCCGTCTGCTGCAATGATGCAGCGCCCCAGGGTCGCGGCCTTGAAATCAACTGCGAAGATTGTCTCCGTCAATTGCGACAATGCCCCCTGCGGCGCCTGATAGGCCCCACCGCCCAAAGCCAAAATCATCCGCGATAGCGCCTGGGCAATAATGGCGGGGGGCGCGGAGCGGAAAATGCGGCGATCGACCTGAGCCCAGAGACCGCTATTGAGTTTTGCCCCATCGCGCAAAAGATCATCTGTCGCCTGCTCCATAGCACTGCGGGCATCGGAGGCTTGATCGTTCAAACTGTCCAATTGGGCTGCAAGGGGTGCATCTCCCTCAAGCATCCGCCGCATACGAACCCGGTCATAGGATTGGTTTTCGTTGCTCGGGTCTTCAAACCACGGGAGTTCCCGCTTGGCCAGCCAGGTGCGGAGATCATCGCCGCCTGCTGCCAGAAGCGGTCGAATCAATCGCACCCCTTGGGGCAATTCTGTTGTCGCCTGCATGCCGGCAAGACCGCGGGTGCCGCTGCCTTTGAGAAAGCGCATGCCAACGGTTTCCGTCTGATCGCTTGCCGTGTGAGCCAGCAACAGGTTTTCCACTTGATGTGCAGCGCACCATTCCCCCATCAGATCGTATCGCGCGGCACGGGCCTTTTCCTGAATGCGCGATTGGGGCTTGTCGCCTTCCCAGTGCAGGGTCTCATGAGACAATCCAAGCGCACCGGCCCAAGCCGCCACTTGGCCAGCTTCGGCAGCAGCGGCAGGCCTTAGTCCGTGATCAACCGTCAGTACAAAGATTGTTTTTGTATCAAAGCCCTTGTCTCGCGCCCAGACGGCGACCAGATGCATCAGGGCGACGCTGTCCCCACCGCCGGAGACGGCTAGGGCAAGGGGGAGCTGCACCTGCATCGCAGACAGGGCGTCTTTGATGAGATCCTCTAGATGTTTCTCGGCAATCTTAGGGGCAGTTGTTGGCTGCTTGCTCTCGGCTGACATTTCGAGTGACCCGGTTTGAGGCGTCCGGATATGATCTTGAGACCTGATTGAAGGCACTGCAAGCCTGATCCACCTGGCCCAAGGACGCCAAAGACATGCCAAGCTTTAGAAGGCTGTCTGGCGCTTTGCTACTGTCGCCAAAATCCCGCGCGCTGGTAAGATACGACGTTGCCGCATCGGAAAAGAGTCCGCGCACATAAAGGCTTTCGCCAAGCCAGAAATAGGCCTCGCCCATTTGATCGCTGTCCGGATAAGCGCCTATGAATTGCTGAAAATTTGCTTCTGCTCCGGCAAAATCCCCTTGACGCAAAAGCTGCATACCAATTTCAAAATCGGCTTCTTCATTGCCGGCAAGGCGGGAGGCGGAAACAGACCCGAGCGTGGTCGGCTGGCCAGCGCCGGGCAGAGGGGCCCCCTGAAAACCAACATCCACATCGCCTGAGTTAACGGGCGCCGGGTTCACATCCATAACGCCCAGATCCTGAGATTGGGGTGCGCCTGTGGGACCATAGGATGCCATGGGGGCGCCTTCGCCAGGGCCGAGGTTTCCTTCAAGGGCGCGCAGGCGATAATCGAAATCTTCCGTCACCCGTTCCAACTGATTACTCAAACGATTGACCAGAAATTGAAGCTCTTCCATCTCACCGGTCAGGCCGCGCACGGCCCCGTCAAGATCGTCGATGCGTTGGTTCAAAAGCGCCGTTGCGGGAAGGTTGGTATTACGAACCTCCGACGTATAACTCTCCGCCGGGGCTGGCGCGGCTACTTGCCGCTCTTCCGGTTGGTCTCGAACCTGGGCCTGCAGCATGCGAATGTCGCGTTCCATTTGTTCAAGACGATCGCGCAGACGCTGGGCTTCGTTGGTGCGCTGGGCCGATGCGGGCGCAACGGTGGCGAAAGTGAAAAGGACCAAAATGGCCAGAGGCCCTGCGATACGTTTAGCCGCCATCAACATTGGCAACTCCTCCATGGATCGGATGAATAAGACGATGCCGCCAGACAGGCTGGCAGAATTTAGGGGAGATTTGCGCGTAGATACGACGAAATTGAGGCGAAGCCTGCCATTCCCGTGGCAAGAGCCCACGAAAAAGGCGCCCACCCCAAGGGACAGACGCCTCAATTTCAAATCACATGATCAGCCCAAGAGCTGGCCTGTAACTTAACCTCTGGCTTAAGAGCCGTAAGGGCTGTTCACAACGGTAACGCCGCGGCGGTTCAAACGCCATGCAGCTTCGTTATGACCTTCAGCAACCGGACGCTCTTTACCGTAAGAGATCGTACGAATGCGTGCAGGGTCAACACCCAAGCTTACAAGATAGTCGCGCGTGGCAGCAGCCCGGCGAGCACCCAGTGCCAAGTTATATTCACGTGTTCCGCGCTCATCGCAGTGGCCTTCAACGGTCACTGTGGTGCCTGGATATTGGTCAAGCCAAGCAGCTTGACGCTCCAAGGAACGCTCAGCAGCGTCAGAAAGGTCATAGCGGTTCAGAGCGAAATAAACCCGATCCTGAACGTTGACCAAAAAGTCCTGTGCGCTACCAGGCGTAGGGCCTGTAGACGTGGACGTGTTGTCTGATGAATTGTTGGATGAGGACCCGGAATAATCCGTGGTTCCTGCGCAAGCAGCCAACAAAAAGGCCGCGAAAGATACTGTAGCGAATTTTACAAGCTTCGCCCCGAATGTCAGCCGGCTCATATTATGCTCCATTTTCCCAAAAAGTCCCCTGAAACGATACACTGCAATAGCACGTAAATGTTTCGAACTTGTGATTAACTGCCGGACAATTTTAGGTTTGCCCCCTAACCTGCACCTGACGGATAAGAAATCCGCTTTACTTATTCATTTTCCGTCTCAGCAGCTGGTTAATTAGCGAAACCAAAAATCCTGCAAAAACCGTTGAAACTCCTTCGTTTCAACACCCCAGCAGGCACCCCCACAGCACCAACTGCCAAAACGTTCGCATTAAGTCTAATCCCCAGTTTTGTGAGGATCAAGCAAGGTTGATGTTCCAAAATCACAACTGTGCGACCCAATAATGAGCCAAACCAAGGGATTCCTCAGTTTTCTTGGTTAACCAAGTCTTAGATTCTTTCCGAGTGTTGCTATTGCGCCCATGGCATTCGGCTTATCAGCGGCGACCAGGCCGGATCTGAGCTATCCCCTGGCGTCAATATAGGCCTCTCGTTGTGTCCGGTAAGATCTACGGACCAAATACGTGTGCTGCCGTCGGTCATATCATACCCCGGGGTCTGGCGCGTGAACATAATTACCCGTCCGTTCGGGGACCAGGTCGGCCCTTCATCCAGGAAGCTTTCCGTGAGCAGGCGTTCGCCGGACCCATCCGGGCGCATGACGCCAATGTAGAAGCGACCGCTGTAGATTTTTGTAAACGCAATCAAGTCCCCTCGCGGTGACCAAACTGGCGTGCCGTAGCTGCCATCGCCAAAGCTGATGCGGTGAACGCCGGAGCCATCCCGGTTCATCACATAGATCTGCTGCGTGCCGCCCCGGTCTGATTCAAAAGTGATGAAACGTCCATCCGGCGAAAACGATGGCGCGGTATTGATATGCGGTCCAGACGTAAGCCGTCGCCGCTGTCCCGTGCGCAAATCCATCGTGTAGATGTGACTGTCGCGGCCTTCAATCAAGGACATGATGATGCTGTCCCCGTCCGGCGAGAACCGCGGCGCAAATGTCATGCCCGGGAAATCGCCAACGATTTCTTGCTCGCCGCTTTCAATGTCCAGCAAGTAAACCCGTGGCGTATTGTGAATATATGACAGGAACACAACTTCTTGTTCAGTCGGGCTGAAACGCGGTGTCAGCACCAGATCCGCACCATCGGTCAGCATGATCGGGTTGGCCCCGTCCTGATCCATAATGGCAAGGCGTTTGATCCGGCGTGTGGCAGGACCGCTTTCCGCGATGAACACAATACGTGTGTCGAAGTAGCCGCTTTCCCCGGTCAGGCGCTCATAAAGCGCATCGGTAATCAAATGGGCGACCCGGCGCCAGCCTTCCGGTGTGGCAAAGAATTGCAAGCCCAGCATGGATTGTTCGCCATAAACATCCCAGAGGAAAAACTCCACCCGAAGGCGGCCATCGTCCTGCATAACCACTTGACCGGTGATCAAGCTCTCTACACGGATCAATCGCCAGGAGCCAAACTGGGGCACAGCGGAAAAATCGGTTGTTTGTTCGATAAAGCTGCGCGGGTCGGCGGGGGCAAAGAGGCCGGAGCGTTCAAGATTGGCTGAAATCACATTGGCAATATCACGGCCATAGCGGGCTTCATCTTCGGAATTGCCGACAAAGGAAGGCACCGCGATGGGCATGGGCTGCACATTGGCCTGGTTAATGACAATGTGGGGTTCTTCGCCATCCTGCGCATGGGCTGTCACCACAAACATGTTGGCGAATATGATTACGAGGACTGAAAAGCCCCATTTTCCAATAAATTTCATCGTCATCTCCCTAGTCCCCCGACTAAAACATATCACTTGGGTCAAAAGTAAGACCAATAGACGACCACTCTCTATCTTGCGGCAAATCGTACCCTCGCCGGAAAGAACCATCAAAATTAGTGCCCGTTTCGCACCGCTCCACGGCGCGAACCGCGCTATCTACGGCGGCCCTATAGAACCCGTCTGAACGATAGCGAACCTGGTTTAATATTTCTGTGCGCTGCACGGTTCCGTCTGAATTCACGAACAGCCGCAACTCGATGATCAGGTTTCCTGCATTGACGGCACCTGCTGGCGGGCTCCAACAAGCGGAAATCTGAGCCTTCAAGGCATCCTGTTCACTAATCGTTAGCCCTGTTCCCAATCCCACACGGGAGCGAGCTGCGTCAGCCACTTCTGGTTGGCCGCCAATTTCAAAATCATCGAGATTGAATTCCGGCTCGGGATCGGTCTCTGGCGTGAGGTCGATCAATGCCTCGGCAGCCCCGAAATCAAAATCACGGCTGGGGGGCTCGGGGCGCCTCTGCTGACGCACCCGGCCCAGATCTGGTGGCGGCGGGGTTGCTGGCTCTGGCGCGGCTTCCACCACTTCTGGCTCCGGCTCTTCGAAGGGGCTGAATTCAGGCACCACTTCTTCAAACACAGGTTCGGGCTCTGGCAAGGCGGCAGTTTGTACGGATTCCAGCTCGGGCGCTTCCTCCTCAACTGCTTCTTCGATCACCGCTTCTTCGATCACATCTTCTTCGGTAATGGCGGCGGAAATATTGGTGAACTCAGCAATGGTCAAAAGTTCCACCGGGATGTTCGTGGGCACATCCACGGCGAACCGTTCCGGGTCAGATATGGTGATCATGGCCGCCAGGAATATGGCAGCATGAAACAATGCCGAAAAGACTGCGCTGAGGCGCATGATTGAACGTCCTTATCCGACCCCGTCACTGGTCCGAAATCGGCTCGGTGACGAGCGCGATTTGTGTGTAGCCTGCAGAATTCAAAAGACCCATGACCTGCATCACCGTTCCGTAATCCACGGACCGATCGGCGCGCAGGAAAATGCGCAGCTCAAAATTCCGGCCTGAAATCTGTTCCATCTGATTGACCAGATTGCCGAGATCAACTTCCGTGTCCTGAAGAAAAACCCGCCCTTGCGCATCAATGGAAACCGCAAGCGGCTCTACCTCAGTCGTAATCGGATTAGCCGTCGTCTCCGGCAGGTCCACTTCCACGCCCACGGTAAGCAGCGGGGCTGTGACCATGAAGATGATCAACAGCACCAACATCACATCCACAAAGGGGGTGACGTTAATCTCACTCATGGGGCGAGAGCGACCGCTTTTGCCCGATTGAATTTGAGCGCCCATCAGCGCCGGCCTTCGTCAAGTTGCCGGGATAGGATGGCCTGGAACTCTTCCGCAAAACCGTCAAGGCGGACGGCAAGGCGATCCCGTGAGTTGATGAAGTTGTTATAAAAAATCACCGCCGGAATTGCCGCAAGCAAACCCAAAGCCGTTGCGAACAAGGCTTCGGCAATGCCCGGGGCCACAACGGCAAGCGTGGTGTTGTTATTGCTGGCGATGGACTGGAAGGAATTCATGATGCCCCAGACCGTGCCGAACAATCCGATAAACGGTGCGGTGGAGCCAACGGTCGCCAAGAATGGCAAAAAGCGTTCTGCCCGATCCAGCTCACGGCTTTCCGTGACCCGCATGACCCGGCCAATACGTTCTTTCACCCCGTCGACATTGCTGGCGGAGATAGGACCTTTTTCCGATGACCGGCGCCATTCCCGCATAGCGGAAGCAAACATCAAGGCCATGGGATGGTCCGGGCGGTGGCCCAGCTTGTCATACAAATCGTCAAGGGATTTGCCGGACCAGAAGATGTCTTCGAATTTGTTGCTTTGGCTGCGCAGACGGCGAAAGCGGAAGAACTTCTCGATAATAATCGCCCAGCTCCAGAAGGAGGCGAACACAAGGATCGCCACGACGGAAAGAATGATCCCGTCCGCGCTTTCCAAAAGTGCCATGATTGAAAACCCGCCAGCGATGGCGACTTCTTGCCCTAATATTTCCGCTTCCATTTTCGTTCCTAGCTCTCTCGCGCGCGGGTCCAAGCCCCGAACGCAATCATCCCCAAAATCAGCTGGCCCATAACCAGAGGGCCCATAGACCAGAGGGCAAAGTGCAAACGCACCTCACCCGTTTGGCCAAAACGTCACTTGTTATTGTGTCAGAACTTGGGCGTGAGCGGCTCAAACCCGCAGGAAACAGCGGATATCAGGCCCAGACTGGATCATGAGGCAACACCTGTGTCGCAACTGCATCAGCGACAAATTTCGGCATGCGGCGGACCCGGCCTTCCAGATTGATACAAGCCGCCGTCACCCTTGCGGCAACCAGTTCCTGATCCTCAAACCAGACCGATTGATCGGCCCGAAGGCGCGCGCCCTTGGATTGATAGAACACGGTGCGGATTTCCAAAGCGTTGTCGATCCGCGCCGGGCGCTTGTAGTCAATCTCCAGCTTCTGGATCGTGAAGGCGATGGGCTCGTCCAGCTCCAGCATTTCCTTATGGTGAATGCCCACTGCGCGGAGATATTCCGTGCGGCCCCGCTCCAGGAATTTCACATACGCCCCGTGATAGACGACGCCGGAAAAATCCGTGTCTTCGTAATAGACCCGCGCGGGCAGGATATGCGTGTGATCGCGGAAGAACCCGTGGCCCGGTACGGATGAAGGATGGTTGCTGTCGCTCATAGATTATTCCTCAAACAATTCAGTGGCCTTCGGCGCCGTCAGTCCCAAATGCTCGAAGGCCACGGGCTGAAGGATGCGTCCCCGCGGGGTGCGCTGAAGAAAGCCCTGCTGAATCAGATAGGGCTCGATAATGTCCTCGATGGCGTCGCGAGGTTCGGACAGGGCCGCTGCCAACGTGTCCAGACCCACCGGTCCCCCACCAAACATTTCCGCAATCGCCTTGAGATACCGATGATCAAGGGCATCGAGCCCGCGACTGTCCACCTCCATGCGCAACAGGGCCTCATCGGCAAGGGTTGCCGTGACCAGATCAACTTTTGCCACGGCAGAAAAATCCCGGACTCGGCGAAGAAGGCGTCCCGCAACACGGGGAGTGCCCCTCGCCCGCTTGGCAATTTCCGTGGCCCCGTCTTCGGAGAGGTTCAGCTCCATCAGCCGTGCCCCGCGCAGGACGATGGATTTCAGCTCGTGGGGTTCATAAAATTCAAGACGCAAGGGAATGCCAAAGCGATCTCTAAGAGGCGTGGTCAAAAGGCCGGTCCGCGTGGTCGCGGCAACAAGCGTAAATTTCTGCAAATCAATGCGCACAGATCGCGCGCCGGGGCCTTCGCCGATCATCAGGTCCAGCTCGAAATCTTCCATGGCGGGATAGAGAATTTCCTCCACCGCAGGCGACAGCCGATGGATCTCATCGATGAACAGCACGTCGCCTTCTTCCAAATTTGTCAAGATCGCCGCCAGATCGCCGGGCTTCGTTATGACAGGCCCGGAGGTGGCGCGAAAATTCACGCCAAGCTCGCGGCTAACAATCTGCGCCAGCGTCGTCTTGCCCAGGCCCGGAGGGCCGGAGAAGAGCACATGGTCCAGCGCATCGCCGCGAGTCTTTGCCGCCTCAATAAACACCTTCAAATTGGCGCGCACTTTTTCCTGCCCCACAAAGGCATCCAGAACCTGCGGCCGGAAGTTTGCGTCCGACGCGTCGGTGTCGCTTGTTGCAGCGTCTAGGGCGGGGTTACGGGTCATTCGTTCGCGCTTTCAGTTTCGTGTTTTCTCTGGTTCACAAATATCCAAAAATTGCTTGTGGCGATTAGCACAGCCATCCCAAAAAGGATGGTCTCCTTTCCGCCACCCGAATAAGCACCGTAGCCCCAATAAATCGCCATGAGAGACCATGCAACACACATATAGAGATAAACACTATTCCCCAATTTCTCGCTCAATTCGCCAACTCCTTCAGGCCTTCGCGGATGAGCGCTTTTACTTCCTGCGGCTCCTCGCTGCGGTCCATGATGTTTGTGATGGCGTTGGACGCCATGGCTTCAGGGTAACCCAGATTGACCAGCGCGGATACGGCATCGGCGCGGGCCAGCACTTCTGGTGCAATCGCAGGGGAGGCGGCCCCGCCTTTGCCCGAATGTATGGGCGTTCCGATAGGGATGACCACGGCGGATGTTGGCGCGCGGTCTTTCAGTTCTGAGACGATGCGTTTGGCGAGCTTTGGCCCAACTCCCTTGGCACGGGCGACCATGGCGCTGTCCTGCAGGGTGATGGCATTGGCCACATCAGAAAGTGTCAGTACACTGAGGATTTCCATGGCGACCTTTGCACCGACCCCCTGCACCGATTGCAGGGCACGAAACCAGTCCCGCTCACCTTCGTTCTCGAACCCGTAAAGCCGGATCATGTCTTCGCGGACCACGGTCTCAATGAACAAGGTCAGCGCTTCGCCTGCGGCCGGCAGATTGCCCAAAACCCTTGAAGGCGCAAAGATCACATAGCCCACCCCTTGCACATCGATGATGGCGCTGTCCGTGGAGACGCTGTCCAATATGCCTTTGAGTTTGCCGATCATTTGGATGCCTCCTTGGCCTGCGACCAATCGAAGAAGAACGCAAGGTAGGTCACCCCCACCATCACAAAAAGCTGGATTGCATGCATGATCCATTCAAACAAGGCCATGAAGACCACTGCCTGTTCGGAAAACTGATCTGCGTTGTCCATGACGACCCCCAGGGCGATCGACCGTTCCAGACTGTCGCCCACATATTGGTTGAGGTTGAATTGAAACAGGAACGACATCCAGAAATAGCTCAACACCAGGAGCGACAACACATGTGCAAATATGCGCAAAGGCATGCGCGCCTTGTGGATGAAGAAGTGCAGCCCTGCGAGGTAACCAAAAATCACTGTGAGCTCCGCTGCCAGGATGACCGCCATGGTTTGTGACGTGGTGGAAGCAAACATGGCTCCTTCCGCCATCGTCATAGGCACGTAATTTTCCATCAACTCTGCCCCTCATTCTCATCCAGGCGTTTTGATACGGTGACAACCGGATCATCACCATAGCCAATCGATTCGTAAAACCCCTTGGCACTTAGGTTTGTCTTGCGAACCATCACGTTCAGCTTCCATACGCCCCGTTGCCGGAGCCAGTCTTCCGCCGCCTCCACGATGGCCGCGCCCAGCCCCATGCCGCGGACCCCGGGGTCGGTTGAGACGTAATAGAGCGAGCCGCGATGGCCATCGTGGCCAACCATCACACTGGCCACCAGCTTGCCGTCATAAAAGCCGCCCAACACGTCGGAGGCGAGGCCAGCCCGCGCAAAGGCAATATCCTTATGCGGATCATTATGCGGCATGGTCAGCTCGCAGCGCTTCCACAGATCAATAGTGGCGGCGACGTCTTCATCCGTGATGGGTCTGATTTCAAGTTTTGACATGATCGTCTATGCGTCCACTGGCTTGGACCAATCAAAGAAAAAAGCAAGATAGGAAAGCGCGCCAATGGTCACCAGGTGGGCAAGATGCGTTCCCCAAGCAAGGGCAGCTACGAACGCACCCCGGGACGCCTCTCGCGCCAGGGAAGCTTCACCCTCTCGGGTAATTGTACCCGCTTCCAACGCAAGGTCGCGATGCTCAAGGTAACTTTCAATGACGGCGAACTCCATCGTCAACAGTATCCAAAAATAGATCACCATGAAGATGGCAAACCCGTGAGCAAACACCCGTAAAGGCATGCGTGTTTTCGAGATGAAAAAATACAGCCCGGCAAGGTAAGCCGAAACAAGCGTGAATTCCGCTGTAAGGATCAGCGTTATGCTTTGCACGATGACGGCGCTAAAATTGTGCGCCTCGGCGATGGTCAGCGGAATATATGTTTCCATCAGCTTGCTCCTGTTGGCACACGGAAATGATGCGCGTGGCAAATGGCGAGCGCAAGGGCGTCGGCGGCATCTTCCTGATCGACGTTGGAGCCGGGCAGCAGTATGCCGATCATCATGCCGATCTGATCTTTGCCCGCATGACCTGATCCGACCACGGATTTTTTGACTTTGTTGGGGGCATATTCGGCGAGTGGCACTTGCGCTTGCGCTGCGGCCAACATGGCAACGCCCCGTGCCTGGCCCAGTTTCAAGGTCGCCTGACCGTTTACATTCACGAATGTTTCCTCAACGGCGATGGTGTCCGGATCGAACCCGGTAATGACTTCAGCCAGACCGGTGTGAATTTCCAGCAAACGACTGGCCAGTTCCGTTTTCGCGGTAGAAGTGACGATGCCATGGGCCACGTGTTTGAGGTTTGAGCCCTCGCATTCAATCACGCCCCAGCCTGTCCGTTGCAGGCCCGGGTCAATGCCGAGGATGCGTCGTTTTGAGTGATTCACCATAGAACACAAGGTGAACTGATTGGCGGAGGGGCGCAAGCAGAAAGGGGTTAATGCTCACAGGTAGATTTAGGAACAGCAGTCATTCCGGGGCCAAACGAAGTGCGGAACCCGGAATCTCGGGGTTCCGGGTTCGAACGCCAGCGTTCGCCCCAGAACAACGGAAAAATACGCTGCCGCCATCGTGCCTTCGGCATACCCCCCATCCTGCCCTTCCTCCGCAAGGGGGGAAGAGAAGTTAAGGGCAGATCCCGTTACAACCCTCGCCCTTGATGGGTGAGGTTGGCGAGCTCTTGCGAGCCGGTGGGGGTGATTTGGGGTGAGCGCTACTCCGCCGACGCGGCGATCTCGGCCATGGTTTCGTCGGACATCTCAAAGTTTGCATAGACGGTTTGCACGTCGTCATTGTCTTCGAGAAGGTCCATGAGCTTCATCAGGGTTTTTGCCGGCTGGCCCTCGACCTCGATGAGATTATTGGGCTTCCAGATGATCTTGGCTTCGTTGGGCTCGCCCAGCTTTGCTTCCAGAGCGTCTTTTACCGCCGCAAAATCAGAGGGGCTACAGGTGAAGATGTGCGCTTCCTCGTCAGATTCGCATTCTTCGGCCCCGGCTTCGATGGCCACATCCATCATCTCCTCTTCCGAGCCTTTGTCCGCGGGATAGGTGAAAGATCCAACCTGATCAAAGCTGAAGGCCACGGACCCGGTTTCGCCAAGATTGCCGCCGAGCTTGGTGAAAGCGGAGCGGACTTCGGAAGCGGTACGGTTCTTGTTGTCGGTCAATGTTTCGACGATCACACCAATGCCGCCGGGGCCAAAGCCCTCGTAGCGGAGCTCGTCATAATTTGCCATATCCCCCGCTTGAGATTTCTTGATGGCCCGTTCGATATTGTCACGCGGCATGGAAAGAGCGCGGGCATTTTGAACCGCCAGGCGCAGGCGCGGGTTATGTTCCGGATCCGGGTCGCCCATTTTGGCGGCAACGGTGATTTCCTTGGACAATTTCGAGAACTGCTTGGAGCGCTTCGCATCCTGCGCGCCCTTGCGGTACTGGATGTTCTTGAATTTGGAATGGCCTGCCATGACGATGCGTCCCCGTAATCTCAGCGTATTTCTTGAGCGAAGGTCTAGCCTTCGGGAAGCGCGCGCGTCAACCGTCCGCCCATGCGGATGGGCTCTACCCTCGTTGCCAGCCCGGTTTTATCGTCGGTTTCAACGAATGTGCCGCACATGGTGCCGGGGCCGGACGCAGGTTCAAGTCGTGCGCGATTGACCTTGGTGATGAAGCGGTTCACGGGCTCTTCCTTATCCATGCCGATGACACTGTCATAGGAGCCACAAGCCCCCGCATCCGTCTGATAGGCGGTGCCGCCGGGCAGGATTTGATAATCCGCTGTCGGCACATGCGTATGAGTGCCAACGCAAAGAGATGCTTTCCCGTCCACAAAATGCCCCATGGCCATTTTCTCGGATGTGGCTTCGGCGTGGAAATCCAGCACCACAGCGTCTGCCACTTCGCCCAAGGGCGCATTGGCAAGTTCTGCCTCGATGGAAAGCCACGGATCGTCGGTCATGTTCATGAACAATTGGCCCATGGCGTTGATCACCAAGACCTGCTGCCCATTGCGCGCTTCGAAAAGGCCAACGCCCTTGCCCGGTGTGCCTTTTGGAAAATTGAGGGGACGGATAAGGCGCGGTTCTTCCTCAACCAGATGCAAGGCCTCTTTTTGATCCCATGCATGATTGCCAAGGGTGATAACATCGGCCCCCAGATCAAACAGCTGATCGCAAATCTTGGCGGTGATGCCAAAGCCTGCAGCGGCATTTTCCCCATTGATGATAATGAAGTCCGGCTTGAGCGACGCGCGCAGCGGCGGCAGATGTTCTTCGACCGCCTCGCGGCCCTTGCGTCCGACAATATCACCTAAGAAAACTATACGCATTAATTTATCCGTCTACAGATTATATGGCATGAGTCAGGAGGAGCGCAGCTTGACGCCCTTTTCCGTTATGACCCAATCGAGCAACTCGTCATTATGGGTCATGGGCACTCTTGCCACTTCCTGGGCCGCATAGGCAATGCCTACGACGACGACTTCGCCATTTTCGCGGAATTTTCCGATGGCCTTGTCATATATCCCTGCCCCATAGCCTATGCGTCCGCCGGATGCATCGAACCCCAAAAGAGGCACCAGCATGACCTGGGGCACCACCACCTCGGCCTCAAAATCAGGCCCCGGAATGCCCCAGGCATCCTCCGTCATGGCCGTGCCTTGCTCATAGAGGCGAAACTCCACATCCCCGAAACGGTCCGGCGCCACGGGCAAGCAAATCCGCGCGCCCGCTTCGGCCAATCTGTCCATCAGCGGAACTGTGTTGATTTCGGTCTTGATGGGCCAGAAGCCAGAGACAATGGCGCCGGGCAAAATTTCCGGCCCTTCCCGCAGAAAAACCCGTGCAAGGGCTGCCCCTGCCCGGCCATCCTCGCTATTGGCAGCGATGCGGCGGGCGGCGATCAAATCTTTGCGCAAGGCAGTTTTGGTGCTCATGATGGCCTCTCAGCTGATTGAGAGAAAAAGGTGCGGGACCAATCGGCCGTCGGACGTTTGTAAACCTCTGTGGCCTGCCATAGCAGGTGGGCGCCGTATGCAAAGGACCACGGCCCTAAGCAGGGATAGCTCCCGTAGAAGTTGGAACGGCCCCAGGGTTAGTAATCCTAACGCGCCGACCAGTACCCGCAACATATAACTTAGGTGGCCTCGAGCCGTCCGGCAATGGCTTCAATGCGCCCGGCGATACCGTCGATGGCCTCAGCCGCCTGGGCCTCAAAGCCCGATGCTTGATCCTTAACCGCGTTTTGGCTTTCTCGAAGTTCAGCGACTTCTGTCTCAAGGGCTTCCAGTTTTGCCACGGTTTCAGAAAGCTCGTCCGCAACCATAATCCCGGCCAGCAGCAAAAGCCGCATGTCGCCCACGGGGCCCATACCTTCTTTAAGCTGGCCAATATGATGATCCAGATAGCTTGCCAGCTCCGCAATATGATCTTCCTGACCGTTGTCACAGCCAACCGTATAGCCCCGTCCGTTAATGGTAACCGTTACCTGACCCATGATGGCTATCCTTCCAAGACTTCGCGGATACCGGAAATGGCGCCATCAAGGCGGACGGCCACTTCATCGGTCACTTGTTCCAAGGCAACCGATTCGGCCCGTACGGCTTCGAGTTCCAGTGCCAATCGATCCCTGTCGGCGCGCAGCTCCTCGATCAAGGCTTCAGCCTCGCCGGAGCCATCATCGTTTGCCAGTCTGGCTTCCGCCGCTGTTTCCAGGGTCACAAGAGAGGCTAAAAGCCTGTCCAATGCGCTCTCGAGCTGTGTCATACGCCTACCTTTTTTGAAATATGCACCAACCATAGAGCCAAGCGAAATCCTGCGTCAACGAGAGGAGTTGCTTCAATTGGATGAATCTGTTTGCAAAGGCCAAGCTCCAGCGGTTAAGAAAGCGCCAATGACCATCAGCACACTCGAAAATGCCCCCAAGACGGGCTCCCTGACCGACCCAAAAACCCAAAGAGAGATGGCGAACGCGATTCGTGCCCTCTCAATGGACGCGGTTGAGCAGGCAAATTCCGGCCATCCAGGCATGCCCATGGGCATGGCAGACGCCGTGACTGTTCTTTTCACCCGGTTTTTGAAGTTTGACCCCACCAATCCCGATTGGGCGGATAGAGACCGTTTCGTGCTCTCCGCAGGTCACGGCTCCATGCTGCTTTATGCCCTCCATCATTTGGTTGGCTATGAAGACATGACCATGGATCAGATCAAAAACTTCCGGCAGCTCGGCGCGATTACCGCGGGCCATCCGGAATTTGGTCATACATTGGGTGTTGAGACCACCACCGGACCCTTGGGTCAGGGCATTGGCAACGCCGTGGGCTTTGCCATTGCGGAACGTCATATGAACGCTCGTTTTGGCGACGATCTTGTAGACCACTACACCTATGCAGTCGCGGGCGACGGCTGCCTTATGGAGGGGGTTTCCCAAGAAGCCATTTCCATGGCTGGTCATTTGAAGCTGAACAAACTGATCCTGCTTTGGGACGACAATGGCATCACTATTGATGGCAGCGTCGATCTTTCTGACAGCACGGATCAGATGGAACGGTTCAAAGCTTCGGGCTGGGACGTGGTTCGCGTTGATGGCCACGATAGTGAAGCCGTTGCCGGCGCAATTGCCGCGGCACGGGAATCGGACACGCCATCCTTGATTGCGTGTCGCACGACGATTGGATTTGGGGCGCCGACAAAAGCCGGCACCTCCGGCTCTCACGGTGCTGCCTTGGGCGCAGAAGAAATCAAAGGCGCGCGGGAAGCTCTTAACTGGCCTCATGCTCCATTTGAAATTCCAGCCAATCTTTTGACCCTTTGGCGGGAAGCTGGATCGCGCGGCGCAACGGATCGCGCAGCCTGGGAAACCCGTCACAAGACGGACCCACAGCACGCAGCTTTTGATATTGCCATGTCCGGGGAGCTGACATCTGAACTGGCCGCTCGCATGTCGGATCACAAGGCGAACCTTATTGAGAATGCCAAGCCTATGGCCACACGGAAAGCATCCGCGGCGGCCCTGGAAGCGATCAACAGCGCAGTGATGGAAACGGTTGGCGGCTCTGCTGATCTGACCGGGTCCAACAATACGGATTGGTCGGACGCAAAAGTTTTCAACGCGGAAAACTATGGCGGTCGTTTCATTCACTACGGTATTCGCGAACACGGCATGGCCGCAGCCATGAACGGCATGGCGCTACATGGGGGATTGATCCCTTATTCAGGCACCTTCCTGGTGTTCACCGATTATTGCCGCGCCTCCATTCGCCTATCCGCCCTCATGGGTCTGCGGGTCATCTATGTGATGACGCACGATAGCATCGGCCTTGGCGAAGATGGCCCCACCCACCAGCCGGTGGAACATGTGGCCTCTCTTCGGGCGATGCCGAACGTTGCAGTGTTCCGCCCGGCAGATGCGGTTGAAACTGCTGAATGTTGGGAACTGGCACTTCAAAGAACAGATGGGCCAAGTGTTATTGCCCTGACCCGTCAGAACCTGCCGCTGGCACGTACCGCGATGTCGACAGAAAACCTCTGCGGTCGCGGGGCCTATGAAATCTCCCCGGCTAATGGAGAGGCGCAAGTCACGCTAATGGCAACGGGATCTGAAGTTGAGATTGCCATGGAAGCGCAAGTGCTGCTTCAAGCTGATGGTGTCAAAGCACGGGTCATGTCCGTTCCCGCCTGGGAGCTGATCGACACTGATAATGACATCAACAATCTTGATGATGGCACGGTGCGCATTGCTGTTGAAGCCGGTGTCGGCATGGGCTGGGAACGCTTTACCGGTCAGAACGGCGGTTTTGTCGGCATGAATTCATTTGGGGCCAGCGCGCCAGCCAAAGACCTCTACAAGCATTTCGGCATTACGGCAGAAGCCGTCGCGGAAATGGCCAAGAACAAATTGAAACAATAATTGAAGGATCGCCTCGTGCAAGAAGGCGGGCTTCTCGGGTAAGACATGCCCAACAAATTGGGTCCACGGGAATTACATGAGCTTTGAATAAGGCTCTTAGTCATCAAGGAGACACATCACATGGCATTGAAAGTAGCTATCAACGGTTTCGGTCGCATTGGACGTCTGGTCTTGCGCAGTATTTTAGAAAGCGGACGCACCGACATCGAAGTCGTGGCCATCAATGATCTTGGCCCTGTTGAAACCAACGCACACCTTCTGCAATGGGATTCAAACCACGGCAAATTCCCCGGCGAGGTTGTTGTCGATGGCGACACGATCACCGCTGGCCGCAACGCCATGAAAGTTACTGCCATTCGCAACCCGGCTGAATTGCCTTGGGGTGATATGGGCGTGGACATTGCTTTCGAATGTACGGGCATTTTCGCCTCTAAGGAAAAAGCATCCGCCCACCTTACCGCTGGTGCAAAGCGCGTTTTGATATCGGCCCCGGCGACCGAAGCAGACAAGACCATCGTTTATGGCGTGAACCATCAAACGCTGACCGCAGACGACCTTGTGGTCTCCAACGCTTCCTGCACCACCAACTGCCTGGCGCCTGTTGCCAAAGTGTTGAATGACCTGGTGGGTATTGAGCGCGGTTACATGACCACGATCCATGCTTACACGGGCGATCAGCCAACGCTGGATGTGATGCATTCTGATCTGTATCGCGGCCGGGCTGCTGCCACTTCCATGATCCCAACTTCAACGGGCGCTGCTCGCGCTGTAGGTCTGGTGCTGCCAGAATTGAAAGGCAAGCTTGATGGCTCCGCTGTTCGCGTGCCAACGCCGAATGTTTCCCTGGTCGATTTGAAGTTTGATGCAGGCCGCAGCACATCTGTTGAAGAGATCAACGCAGCAATCGAGGCCGCTGCTGCTTCCGGTCCATTGAAGGGCGTTCTTTGCGCAACGAATGTGCCGAACGTTTCCATCGATCTCAATCACAATCCGGCGTCTTCAACCGTTGCTCTGCCACAAACCGCCGTCGTGGATGGCACCTTGGTGCGGGTGATGAGCTGGTATGACAATGAATGGGGCTTTGCCAATCGCATGGGCGATACAGCAATGGCGATGGCGAAATTCCTTTAAGGATACAACGTGTCTTACAAAACACTTGATAAAGCGCATGTCACCGACAAGCGCGTGTTGGTGCGTGTGGATCTGAACCTTCCCATGGCGGATGGCAAAGTCACCGACGCAACCCGCCTTGAACGGGTTCTGCCAACGATCACCGAGCTCAAGAAAAAGAATGCCAAGGTGATACTCTTGTCTCACTTTGGCAGGCCAAAAGGCGAAGTGGTTCCGGAAATGTCCCTGGGCCCCGTGGCCGATTTCATGGCCGAAGCTTTGGGCGAGCATGTGTTCTTTGTAGACAATTGTGTTGGGCCAAAAGCGCGCGGCGCCATCAAGGCAATGAAACCGGGTCAGATTCTTCTTCTGGAGAACACACGGTTTCATGGCGGCGAAGAAGCCAATGATGATGCCTTTGCAAAAGAGATGGCCGAAGAGGCTGATCTGTTCGTCAACGATGCGTTCTCCGCTGCCCACCGAGCGCACGCCACCACGGTCGGACTTGCCAAGCACTTGCCAGCTTACGTGGGCCGGGCCATGCAGGCCGAACTGGAAGCGCTTGCACGGGCGCTGGAAAAACCAAGAAAGCCCGTCGTCGCCGTTGTGGGCGGGGCCAAGGTTTCCACCAAGCTGGAGCTTCTGGACAATCTTTTGGAAAAAGTCGATGCGGTCGTTATCGGCGGCGGCATGGCGAACACGTTCCTGGCCGCATTGGGCTTTAATGTTGGACGTTCTCTTTGTGAACATGATCTGACGGGCACGGCCAATGACATCATGGCAAAGGCGCGCGATCTGGATTGCGAAATTGTTCTGCCTACGGATGTTGTTGTTGCTTCCGAATTCAAGGCGGGCGCTGCGGCACGAACCGTTGCGGTGCGCAATGTGGGCCTTGACGATATGATCTTGGACGTGGGCCCCGACACAATCGACGATGTGGCAGGCCATTTTGAAAGCGCCAAAACCATCGTCTGGAATGGCCCCATGGGCGCCTTTGAGATTGAGCCCTTCGACAAAGGCACAGTAGCTGCGGCTCAAAAAGTGGCAGAGCTGACTCGCGCTCACAAGGTGATCTCTGTTGCCGGAGGTGGCGACACAGTTGCTGCGCTAAATGCAGCAGGCGTGGCCGATGATTTCACTTACGTTTCCACCGCCGGGGGCGCGTTCCTCGAATGGCTCGAAGGCAAAACTTTACCCGGCGTTGCAGCGTTAAATCAAAAGAAATAGACCCCTCCAACAAAGACGGAGCACATCATGAGCAATTCCCATAGCGAAGACCTTGCAAATGTGGCCTCCGCCATTGTTGCGCCGGGCAAAGGCATTCTGGCCGCGGACGAAAGCACGGGCACCATCGGCAAACGGTTCGACACCATCGATACGGCCTCCACCGAAGACAGCCGGCGCGATTATCGCGAGATGTTGTTCCGCACCTCCGACGCCATGGAAAAACATATCTCCGGCGTCATTCTTTATGATGAAACCCTGCGCCAGAACGCCGCGGATGGAACGCCCATCGCGAAAGTCATATCGGACACCGGTGCCTTTCCCGGCATCAAGGTCGACACAGGTGCAAAGCCGCTCGCAGGTCGCCCCGGTGAGACCATCACTGAGGGCCTTGATGGCTTGCGGGAACGGGTCGCAGAATATGTTGAGCTCGGCGCAAAGTTTGCCAAATGGCGCGCGGTTCTGAACATCGGCGAAGATGGTCGCCCATCCCATGGCTCCATTCATTCCAACACCCATGCCCTCGCCCGCTATGCAGCGATCTGTCAGGAAGGCGGCCTGGTGCCTATCGTGGAGCCTGAAGTGCTCATGGATGGGGATCACGATATCGAGGCCTGCTATGCGGTCACCGAATGGGCGCTGAAGGATCTATACCAGGAAATGTTCTATGCGCGCATTGAGCTGGAAGGCACGATCCTGAAACCCAATATGGTAATTTCTGGCACCAAGAATGATAATCGCGCGGGCGTTGAAGAAGTGGCCGAGATGACCGTCCGTGTGCTGAAAAACTGCGTGCCTGCCGCCGTGCCCGGTATTTGCTTTTTGTCCGGCGGTCAATCGGACTTAGATGCCACTGCGCATCTCTCCGCCATGAACGAAGGCTACACAACGCCCTGGGGGCTTTCTTTCTCCTATGGTCGCGCCCTTCAACACGCAGCGCTTAACGCTTGGCGCGGTGAGGCCAGCAATGTGGAAGCGGCGCAAGCAGCCTTCCGGCATCGCGCCCACATGAATTCACTCGCTGCGTTGGGAAAATGGTCTGAGGCGGCGGAAGCCGAGTAACCCCATGAACGAGAACCGTTGTCGCCTCTACCTGATCACGCCGCCAAAGATTGATGATCTTGCGGGTTTTGCCGCCGATCTGGAACAAGCCCTTGGTGCTGGCGATGTGGCCTGTCTTCAACTTCGGTTGAAAGACGCGAGCGATGCTGAAATTCTCGCCGCGGCAGAAGTTCTCAAGCCCATTTGCGTGGCCCATGATGTGGCCTTGCTCATCAATGACCGGCCGGACCTGGCCCTAAAAGCAGACGCGGACGGCACCCATGTGGGTCAGGAAGATATGTCCTATGCGGAGGCGCGAGCCCTGTTGGGCAAAGACCGAATTGTCGGGGTCACCTGTCATGATTCGCGTCATTTGGCCGTGGATGCAGGAGAAGCGGGCGCTGACTATGTGGCCTTTGGGGCATTCTTTGAAACAAAAACGAAAGAGGTAAAGACCGCCGCCCCTGTGGATATCTTGAACTGGTGGTCAGAAATGACAGAGGTTCCGTGCGTTGCCATCGGCGGACTGACTGTGGAGAACTCCGAATCCATCATCGCCGCCGGGGCGGACTTTCTCGCCACATCAAATGGAATCTGGGGTTATAGTGAGGGACCGGCAGCTGCGGTTGCCGCGTTCAACGATCTTATCGATCGCGTAACGGAGACCTCCGCCAAAAAGGTGTAACGCCCATGTACCCCCGTAAGCTCATCGTCGCTCTAATATTGCTGCCGTTCCTTGCTGTTACCGCGCGCGCAGACTTCAGCTCTGCTTTGCGTGCCTATGACGATGGCAACTACCCTGCAGCCCTCTCCGAATTTCAAAGCCTCGCTGCGGCGGGAGATCCGGACGCCCAATCCATCCTCGCGCTGATGTACCTTGAAGGCCAGGCGGTTCAGGAAAACATGGCAACGGCGATTAACTGGTATGTGCAGGCCGCTGAACAAGGTCAATCCGATGCGCAATATGCCCTTGCCATTATCTCCATCGATGGGGCCGGGGGTGCCGCCCGCGATATGACGACCGCTGCTTTGTGGATGCACGAATCTGCTCGCCGGGGGCACATGTATGCGCAATTTGATTTGGGCAACATGTATGCGAACGGCACCGGCGTCGTGGAGAGCGATTCAAATGCGGCAGTCTGGTTTGAACATGCCGCCTCCCAAGGTCACAAGGACGCGCAATATAATCTGGGCATCATGTACTTGACCGGCCGCGGTGTGGAGGTTGATCGGACAGCAGCCCTTCGGTGGTTCGAGAGCGCCGCCGAACAAGGCCACAAGGACGCTCAATATAATCTTGGTGTCTCATACCTTACGGGCCGAAATGGCACTCGCGATCCCGCACAAGCCCAACGATGGTTGCAAGCTGCTGCAAGTCAGAGCCAATCCAGCGCTGTAGTAGCTCTTGGCCTGCTGAAGCTCGAAGGCGAAGAAGGGATTCAACAAGATCCTGTTGAGGCCGCCCGCCTGTTCCGCCAGGCAGCAGATGTGGGCAATGCGGAAGGGCAGTATTTCCTGGCTGTCTTGTTTACGCGTGGACTTGGAGTCGAGCAGGACCCGGTGGAAGCCTATGCTTGGCTCGATATGGCCGGCTCCCGCGCACGGGAAGGCTCTGATCTGGCCAGTAGCGTTGAAACCTTACGCCAGTCCCTGACCGCCGTTATGACCGCCAGCGAGATTTCGCAAGCCACCGCGGTGGCCCGCGAAAGGTCCCTTGGGGTGGGCACCAACTAGACCCAAACGCCGGGCGAAATCTTCAAATCCAGCGGTTTGCAGCGGTTTGCATTGGCACAATAGTGCTGATAGGTTCCGCGCGCCTCACGAAACGAGGCCTCGCGCGCGCCAAGGCTGCGCTTGCGATTTTTGACAATTTTAATCAGCACCTGGGACGCCATGAAAATCAACGGCAACGAAGTTCGTATCGGCAATGTGATTGAACACAAGGGCGGCCTGTGGGTTGCTGTAAAAGCCAACGCGGTCAAGCCCGGCAAGGGCGGCGCCTTTGCTCAAATCGAACTCAAGAACCTCATCGATGGCACCAAGCTGAATGAACGCTTTCGCGCAGCTGACAAGGTTGAGCGTATTCGCTTGGAACAAAAGGACTATCAGTTCCTTTACGATACGGGCGATGCCTTGGTCTTCATGGACCTTGAAACATTCGACCAGATTGAACTGCAACGGGATTTCGTCGGCGACCGGGCGGCTTTCCTTCAGGAAAGCATGAAAGTTGTTGTGGAATCGCACGAGGAAAAGCCAATTGGTATTTCCCTGCCCGATCAGGTGACGTTGGAAGTCACTGAAACCGAACCTTCGGTCAAAGGCCAGACGGCTGCGGCATCCTACAAGCCCGCTGTGATGGACAATGGCGTGCGCGTGATGGTGCCGCCTTTCGTCGAAGTCGGCCAGAAGATCGTCGTGGATACGAACGAAATCACATACATCAAGCGTGCGGACTAAATCATGGCCCTTCAATCTGCGAATATCACCGTCATGGTCGCGGCGGCGCGCAAAGTGTCCCGCAAACTCAAACGCGACTTTGGGGAGCTGGAAAACCTGCAAGTCTCTCGCAAGGGACCCGCAGATTTTGTCACCACGGCAGATCTGACCGCCGAAAAGAAACTGTTCGAGGAGCTAAGCCACGCGCGCCCCGGCTACAGCTTTTTGCTGGAAGAAAAGGGCGTTGTCGAAGGCACGGACAAGAGCCACCGCTGGATTATCGATCCCTTGGACGGCACCACGAACTTCATGCACGCGATCCCGCATTTCGCCATCTCCATCGCGCTGGAGCGGGAAGGCACTTTGATTGCCGGGGTCATCTATAATCCGATTACCGACGAGATGTTTACGGCAGAACGGGGCAGCGGCGCCTATCTCAATGACCGGCGTTTGCGGGTTTCAGCCCGCCGCGACATGGGCGAAGCTGTTGTTGCCACGGGCTTGCCCTTCCTGGGACAGCCCAATCATGAGCTGGAACTTAAAGAGCTGAGCGCCGTGATGGGCAAGACCGCAGGCGTTCGACGCTTTGGCGCTGCCTCTCTGGATCTGGCATTTGTAGCCGCCGGACGATTCGATGGTTTCTGGGAACATGCACTCAAACCATGGGATATTGCTGCTGGCGTTCTGATGGTCAAAGAAGCGGGCGGTTTTGTCACAGACCATGCCGGCCGCGAAGACGTGTTGAAAACTGGCGACGTGTTGGCGACCAATGAGCCCCTTCACCGCCCCCTCCGTGACATTCTCAAAAACGCATAAAGACTCACACCCTGTGGATAACTTTCAGCTGCGATTCCGCTCACAGCTCATTCGCCAGAATGGTTAAAAAACCGTTTCCAACCCTCATGAATCAAGGTAAACACGCAGCTTAGGTGGGGGGTAAGTACAGGGACTGTGCGTGACCTTTTCGAGGGGTTTAGGTCGCGGGTGGGACCGCTAACTTGCCAGGACGAATATATGCATTCGTACGCCGATTTTTTGCCCTCTGGGTTTCAGACCTTTTTCAAAAGGTCCCTTGCCTTGCCACGATTTGCGATCCTTGGGATCGTCATTATTGTGGCCGTTGTCGTTGGTCCCCGCGGTCTCGCCGTTGGTCCATCGCAAACGCGATCCATGACGCCAGCTCTGCCGACGGGCGCCGCCATGGAATCGCAGAATGTCTTAAGTAGCATTCCTCTCTCCTTTGATCTGATGCAGGTGTCTCCCCGGTTGGAGCGTCACCACGCGTCCTATCCGGAAACGACCATCGGCCCCATCAGCTTTCCCGAAGGCGCCATTGAAGTGCCCTGGACGCCAGCGACCGTGGCCCCGCGCGATGATCGCGCCATTGATTATGCAAACACCCGCATTGCAGGACCCGCTGGAAACACTGTCTCCGGCCCCATTCGCAATACGCCCGCCCGGAACAATGTCCCAGCCCTCCTCTCCGCCAGCAATCGCGCGGCCAACAATGCGAGCAACAATCAAGCGGCCGCAACGCTAGCCTCTTTGCGGGCAACTGCGCCGGCCAATGGCCCCATGGACAATGGGGATTGGCGTTCGGTGGTTATTTTTGATCGCACCGGTTCTGATCTTTCTGGAGAAGCTGTCTCCGCCCTCAATGACATTGCCGGCGGATTGCGTAACACGAATGCCCGCATTCAGCTGCTGGCCTTTGGCGGTGATACGGCGGAACGGTCCCATTCGGCCCGACGCCTTGCCCTTCGCCGCGCCCTGGCCGTGCGCAATTACCTGATGCAGGCTGGTGTGGATCAGGAACAGATTTCTGTACGTGCGCTGGGCGGTGCCACAGATGGCGGCCCGGCCTCCCGTGTGGATGTGATTATCCCAACGCGCTGAGGTTAGATCAGCCAAGCAACTGCTTGTGCCTCAGAACTTGCCATTATCATTCTTCCACTCAACTCGCGGCGCTATTTTTTCGGTCGTGTCCCAATGTTCCGCCAATTTTCCCTCTGCGACCCGAAACAGATCGTAAAAAGCGGAATGGACGCCGCCGAAACTACCCTCACTAACGCAAAGCACGAAACTTCCCTCAGCCAGAACACGATGGACGCGTTCGTATTCAATGTGCCTGCGGCCATTATCCGTGGCTTCCAACGCGGATCGAAGTGCGGATACGTTATCGGTCAGTCTCGGATTGTGTTCAACATAGGCGTCTTCGTCGATGTAGTCCGTCATCCGGGAATGTTGCCCATCAACAAGCACGCTTTCAACGAAGGATTGAACAAGAGCGCGATTGTGTTCCGTTAGATTGACGTCATTGGATTCGGTGGGTCCGTCGACCATGCTGTGACCAGCTTGGTTTGGTCCTTTCCTCTCTTGAATATTGTCCCAATGTTCCACCGCTTGACCGTCTTCAAATCGGAAGATTTCAAAGCCAATTCTTCGGCTCGCAAAATCGTACTCTGTATGTGCAAAGACGAAATCACCATCCTCGAAGGCCCGCACAATGTTCACTCTTGGTGACGTCTTAGAAAGCCGCAAGAACAGGGCTGCCAAACCCTCGCTTCCTTCCTTGGTCTGCGGATTGTGTTGAATATATTTAGCCTCATTAACAACAGCAATCGGGCCGGGATCACCTGTTTCGATGCTTTTTAGTAGTTTCCGGATTTGATTTTTCTTTGCCACTGTCATTTCATCTTGCCTATCCGATTATTCAATTTGGATTCCACGCATCATCATTCAAACATTAAGACAATGGCATTCCCATATCTGGCACACCAGAGATTGAGTATGGGGTTGGTAGCTTCAAATCTCCAATGCGACAGAGATTTCGCCTCAAAGCACCTAACCATGGCGAACCAACGGGCGGAATTGTTAAGTATGATGCGTTCAACCTCCTTTTCAACGCCACAATTCAATTCTAGCATTCCTGCGGCTGTATCCCCCGGGCCTGATTGGGGGGACCGTCACCAATTCAGCGGCACGGAGCGGGATAGAACATATGTTCGGGCGCAAAAAAGAAACCGACTTGGACGATGGGTATGGCTTCAGCCACCCGCGAATATATCTCGTCCGCATGACCCTGTGCGTGGTCTTTGTTGTGTTGATCATGGCAATCCTGTTTGAACCTTTGTGGATCGCCTACCAGGCCAACATGATCATCAACTCGGTCATTCTTGGTGCCTTGGCGCTTGGCATCATTTATACATTCCGCCGGGTTACGACGCTGGGTCCTGAAATAAGGTGGGTGAAGGAATTTCGCCGGGCTGAGCCGGGCCTGACCGTTCCCACCCGCACCTCCCTTCTGGCCCCGATGTCCGCCATGCTGCGCGAACGCTCTGGTCCTGTTGTTCTAAATACCCTCGCCCTTGGGTCCATCCTTGATTCCATCGGCGCGCGGCTCGATGAAAAACGCGATGTCTCCCGCTACATGATCGGGCTTCTAATTTTTCTCGGCCTGTTGGGTACATTCTGGGGCTTGCTGGATACGGTCTCTTCTGTCGGCAACGCGATCCGCATGCTCTCTGTAGACGCCGGGCCCACGGACAATGTAATGGACAATCTTCAATCCGCCCTTGAAGGGCCCCTTGATGGTATGGGCACCGCCTTCTCCTCCTCCCTGTTTGGTCTGGCAGGGTCACTTGTCATCGGGTTTTTGGATCTTCAGGCAGCGCAAGCCCAGAACCGGTTTTACAATGATCTGGAAGAATGGCTTTCCACTCTTACCCAAATTGGGGAAGTCGCTGGCGCCCCCGCCTCTGGCGACCCTCGCGTGGATGCATTGGCCAATCAACTTGCCTATCAACAACAAGTCAGTGCCGAGCTTGCGGAGAGCCAGCGCCAGCTTGCCTATCAAATTGATCGTCTGATCCAGACCGTCGAAAACAGCGCAGGCGGCTAATGGCTTATCGTCGCTACGCCCGGGGACATCAGGATAACCAGGATTATTGGCCCGGCTTTGTCGATGCCCTTGCCACGCTTTTGTTGGTCATCATCTTTCTGCTGACGATTTTCATGTTGGCGCAATTTTATCTTCGCACGGAATTGACCGGTCGGGACGAAGCCATGATCCGGCTGGAAAGCCAATTGGCGGAACTCTCTACCCTACTGTCGCTGGAACGTCAGACCACGGAAGATTTACGGGGGGAGATGTCTGCCCTCACTGCGACCCTTGCCACGGAAACATCTCGTGCGGCTGATGCGGAGGGCGAAGGTCTTCGTCTGAGCGCCATGCTTGCCAGCATCGAGGGCGGCGCGACTGATACAAATGCCCGCATGCAATCGCTGGAAGATGAGCTAACCTCAGAGCGAGAGATCAATGCGGAGGGGGCAGCCCTTCTTGCCCTTGCCAATCAACAGATCGCCGCATTGCGCCTTCAAATGGCGAGCCTGCAAGAGGCCTTGGAGGCGTCCGAAGCACGGGATGCGGAAAACCACGCGGTGATTGCAAACCTTGGCCAGCGGCTGAACGCAGCCCTTGCCCAACGGGTGCAGGAACTTGCTCGCTATCGATCAGAATTCTTCGGGCGCTTGCGGGAAGTGCTTCAGGGCCGCGATGATATTGAAATTGTCGGGGACCGGTTTGTATTTCAGTCGGAAGTTTTGTTTGCTTCAGGGTCTGCTGAGTTAAGCGTCGAGGGTCAGGGGGATTTGCGCCGCCTTGCGGATGCATTGATCGAAATATCAAGCACCATCCCGCCGGAGATCAACTGGGTCTTGCGCGTTGATGGGCATACGGATGTTCGCCCCATCGCCACGGCAGAATTTCCCACCAACTGGCACCTATCGGCGGCTCGCGCTATTGCAGTTGTGCGATATCTCAATGCGTCTGGAATTCCCCCGGAACGGTTGGTTGCCGCCGGATTTGGTGAGTTCCAGCCCCTGGATACAGAAGAGAGCAATGCAGCTTACCGCCGCAATCGCCGCATCGAGCTAAAACTCACCGAGCGTTGATCTAGTTTACCCGCTCATCGGCCACATCACAGACCGCGACCTGATCGTTGAAGATCACACCCAGCACCATGCGCCCATCGTGAAAGGCAGCCGTGGCAGCGGCGGAAATAAACTCGCCCGTGTCCATGTAAACTTCTGCGATGGTCTGATCATTGGGATCAATCAACAGGACCTGTGAGGGGCTGGGGAAATCTGCGTCATTCATGTGAGACTGCACGTCAAACATCTTCGGGTGCGCCGCGACCCAGACCCGGCCCTGATCATCAATGTCGATATTGTCCACGCCTGTGCCGAAACTCAAAACCCCCTCAGGGCCTTCCCGTTGGGTGAGCGCACCGTTGGCGATATCCCGATCATAGATGCGGATCACCCCGTCCGTGGTTTCGGCAAGATAAAGCGTTTCCCCATCGGGACTGACATTAACGCCATTGGCATAGGTCAGGCCGTCGGCCACCACGCGCGCGTCATTGCCATCGTAGTAGATCAGATTGGTTTTGTTCTGGCGCAGGAAAAGCTCCAGCGTATGGCGTAAAGATCCCGCATCCCGCTGGGAATAGTCATTGCCTACATAAAAAGACACAAGACCCGTGGCGACCAGATCGTTGGGGGAGACAATCAGCGGATCGCTGATACTGCCCACATATTCCAGCGACGGCACGCCATCCGCGCCATAGGTTACATCGAACAATTCAATGAGCTGGGTTCCGTTGGTGGGATGATTGATCACAAACAGGCGCTTGCCGGTCGGGTCATCATACATGGAGAAACCATGGGGGTGAAAATCGTGGGGCACGTCCGGTGTGATGTTGATGTGTCCCGCTTGCGGATTGTCGAGGCGGAAAACCTCGATCGCGCCCCGCGGCGGCGAAATGGGATCAGCTGCATAGGCCCGGCGATCATCGGAGGAGACAAACACCCAGCCGGTCTCCCGGTCGATGAGCACATCTTCCGTGCCCCCGGCAAAGCCGTCATAGCGTTCGCACGTTCCGTCGAAATGCGCCTCGACCTCAAGAAAGGATCCCATGTCCATCATCAGGCGCACGAAAAACACACCAAAGCCAATGGCGACTACAAAAGTGAGTCCCAGACCTACTGTCAGAATGCGCCGCATGGTTAATCCCCCCGTCAACAAATATAGAAATTCAGCTTAGCGCTATTCTGCGGCGTTGTCGCCTGCGCTTGATTCGGCGCTTCGATCGGAGCTGAGCTCTGCGCCAACCCCCTGTTCCCCAAACTGAAGCTGGGCAAGGCGCGCATATAGTCCGCCCTCGCGTACCAGTTCCTCGTGTCGTCCGGAGGCGACCACCTGGCCCCGATCCATGACGACAATGCGGTCCGCCTGTTTGACCGTGGCGAGACGGTGGGCAATCACAATTGTCGTGCGCCCTTCCATCACATGTTCCAGCGCCTGTTGCACCAGTCGTTCGTTTTCAGCGTCCAGGGCGCTTGTGGCTTCATCCAGCAAGAGCACCGGGGCATCGCGCAAAATGGCGCGGGCCACAGCGATCCGTTGCCGTTGACCGCCAGACAAGGTCACCCCCCGCTCCCCCACTTCGGTTTGATAACCGTCAGGCAGATTGGTGATGAACTCGTGCGCCGCAGCAGCTGTGGTGGCGGCGATCACTTCATCGTCCGTGGCACCCACGCGGCCATAGAGAATGTTCTCTTTGATGGAACCCGCAAAGATCATCGGGTCTTGCGCCACCAGGGCGATGCGTTTGCGCAAATCTTCCGGGTCCACCTGATCCGTCGCCACCCCATCAAACTGAATGCTGCCGGACTGGGCATCATAAAATCTCAGCAGCAATTGAAACACAGTGGTCTTGCCCGCACCGGAAGGGCCGACCAGCGCCACGGTCTCCCCCGGTTTAATCGCAAGAGAAAAACCATCCAGCGCGCGATCATCAGGCCGGGTGGGATAGCGGAACGTCACATCATCAAAAGCAATGGTGCCGATGGCAGGCACCGGCATGGCAACAGGATTTACGGGTGCGGCAATGTCCGGCACCACGGCCAATAGTTCCATCAGCCGTTCAGTGGCCCCCGCCGCGCGCATGACCTCGCCCCATACTTCGGAGAGCGCCGCAAAGGCCGAGGCGGCAAGGATGGCGTACAGCACAAACTGGCTCAGCTCCCCGCCGGACATGGTGCCATTGAGCACCGATTGAGACCCGGCCCAGAGCACGCCGACCACCGCGCCAAAGATAAAGAAGAACGCAATGGCGGTCAGGAACGAGCGCACCAAAATGCGGGCAACGGAGGTTCGAAACGCCCGCTCCACCACCTTGTCAAAGCGCAGGCGGTCAATGGCTTCGTGGGTAAAGGCCTGCACCGTTTGAATGGCGTTGAGGCTTTCGCCTGCATGGGCGCTGGTATCGGCTATGCGGTCCTGACTATCGCGGGATAAAGTCCGTACACGGCGGCCAAGCAAGAGCAAGGGCACAATGATGATGGGCAAGGCCGCCACCACCATCAGGGAAAGCCGCGGGCTGGTCCACACCAACAAGCCTAACGAGCCCACCATGGTCACCGAATTGCGCAACGCAATAGAGACCGACGAGCCGATGACCGTTTGCACCAGGGTCGTATCCGTGGTCAGGCGGGAGAGAACCTCGCCCGTGCGCGTGACCTCAAAGAACGAAGGGCTAAGCCCCGTCACATGGGCGTAGACATCTTTGCGCAGGTCGGCGACGACCCGCTCCCCCAACCAGCTGACAAAGAAAAACCGCGTGGCCGAGGCAACGGCCAACACGGCCACCACGGCAATCATCCATATGAAGTAATTGTGGATCAACGAGGCATTGTCGGCAGAGAACCCGTTGTCGATCATGTTTCGCACAGCCATGGGAATGACAAGGGTGGCCGCTGCAGAGATTAGCAAAAACACCATCGCGCCCAGCAGATGCCAGGGATGGCGAAACAGATAGGGGAACAGTTTGCCAAAGGCCCCAAGATCCCGCGACGGCGCGCGCCGGGCCGCTTCGCGCTCCATGGCTTCTGCGTGGGGAGATTGGGGAGCTCGTGCCAAGGTGTCGCCTCAAATCTGGTTGGATGGGTGCGTTGCTTCTTAAGCCATATAAGGGGCCCAAGCCATAGATGAAAGGGCAAAGAAGGCGAGATTTGCGGCGTTTTGGCTCAGGGTTACCGGGAGCGCTTGCCGCCTCTTGCCCTCTGAATTGGATGGATGTATAAGCCGCGCTTCATTTCAGAATTGCGCGCAAAAACGTCCAATTCCCAACAGGTTACAGGATCAGTCCCATGAAAGCAGACATTCACCCAGATTATCACTTCATCACATTGAAGCTGAACGACGGGACAGAGTATGTAACCCGCTCCACCTATGGCGCCGATGGCGACACGCTGGTGCTGGACATTGATCCGAACAGCCACCCGGCCTGGACCGGCGGCACGCAGACCTTGCTCGATCGCGGCGGCCGGGTCTCTCGCTTCAACGACAAATTCAGTGGTTTCCTGGGCAAGAAATAAGCCTCAGCTAACTTGCTACCGAAATGCAAAAGCGCCCCTTGATCTGATCAAGAGGCGCTTTTTTTGGGGTTTTTTTTCGCTCACGCTAGCGCGCTAAAGTCGCGCCGCTACGCGGGTGCGGTGCAGGGGCACCGGGCCGTGGTCACGGCCTCTAGGGCAAACAAAATCAGGGTTTGCTTGGGTTATTTGCCGATATTGAAAGCCGCTTCAATAAGGCTGTGCTGGGCGGAGACGCCGGTGGCGCTGTCTTCGCGCATGCCTTCCCGGTAGAGCTTTTGATCCAGCCGTTCGACCCGGTCATATAGTTTGGAGCTTTGCTCCAGAAGGTCTTTAAGCTTTACCGGCACAAGGTCGGCCCCTTCCAAGGGGCGGGCGCGGCAGACTTCCTGGGCGCTGAGGCGATATTTGTCGTCGGTCGCTTCGTCCGGGGTCATCTCATCTTCGCGTACAGCGCGCTGAACCAGCAGCCAGCTGGCCACCTGCATCAGGCGGGTCGTCACACGCATGCTCTCGCCCGCATAAGCGAGCGCGCCTCTACGAGGAAGGGACTTGCTTTCCTCGCGCCCCAATCCGTCCAGATAGGCGGCGGTTTCCTCAACCAGGGCCATGCCGTCATCAAAGGTACGCTGGAATAGCTGGGACGAGGCGAAATCCGTCACCGCGGTGCGAATGGCGTCCGCATCGGCCTGTTTCAGCGGTTTTTTGGTATTCATCGAGGTTTTGTCCTCAGCCATAAGTGCATGCTCCTGTGTCCAAATGGGTCAGCACCCCGTCTTATTGGGGGCTTCACCGGACAGCCTTGAAAGTTGCATGCCAGTCTTTAGGAAAGATTGACAAAAAAATAACGGCGAAAACGTGATGTTTCCGCCGTTTTGAACCAATCGCGCCAAATGTTGCGCGGTTTCGGGACAGTTATTTCTTAAAAAAGGCCTCAGCTTGCGACAAGGCGCCTTCTTTATTGGCCAAAACTGCCTCTGTTCTGCCGATTTCGGCCTTTAGCCATTCAATCCGCTCGTTCAGATCAACCACCGACAGACGATTCAGCTCATCGTCCGTGGGGTGGGCGTACAGGTCGGGCTTGGCGGGCCGCGCTTCTTCATCCATCATCAAGATTGACCTCCGCTTCTACCCCCCACAGTTCGGGGAGCGGTTTTTTCATTCCTTTGACGAAGGTAGTCTGCGCTCGATCTTTGTCTCCATCAAGGCTTTTAACGAATCATTAATCATATGAAACACACCACGCCTGCGAATATGACCGCTGTTGAGATCTCCGTGCCCGGTGGGCCAGAGGTGCTGAAACCCGTCTCCCGCCCCGTTCCGACGCCCGATCATGGGCAGGTTCTGGTCAAAGTGGCCGCTGCCGGGGTCAATCGCCCGGACGTGGTCCAGCGTCAGGGGCTCTATCCGCCACCCCCCGGCGCGTCCGATCTGCCCGGCCTGGAAATCGCCGGCACCGTGGTCCATCTGGGCGCAGGGGTCACAAATCTCAAGCTGGGCGATGAGATCTGCGCTTTGGTCTCCGGCGGCGGCTATGCGGAATATTGCCTGGTGGATGCGCCATTGGCCTTGGCCCTGCCCAAAGGCGCTTCCATGGTGGAGGCCGCCGCCCTGCCAGAGACATTCTTTACCGTCTGGACCAATGTCTTTGATCGCGGGCGCCTGAAGGCAGGCGAGACCTTCCTTGTCCACGGCGGCACCAGCGGCATTGGCACCACGGCGATCCAACTGGCCCAAGCCATGGGCGCGCGGGTCTTTGCCACCGCCGGATCGGCTGAGAAATGCAAGGCCGCTGAAAATCTCGGGGCCGAGCGCTGCATCAATTATCGCGACGAGGATTTCGTCGCCATCACCCAAAGCCTGACGGAGGATCGTGGGCTGAATGTCATTCTGGATATGGTGGGCGGCGATTACGTGCAGCGAAACCTGCAGGCCCTGGCCATGGAGGGCCGTCTTGTGAACATTGCTTTTCTTGGCGGCGCGAAGGCGGAACTCAATCTGTTTCCCATCATGCTCAAGCGCTTGACCATGACCGGCTCCACACTGCGGCCTCAATCTTTAGAGGCCAAAGCCGCTATCGCTGCTACCCTAAGGGCCAAGGTCTGGCCGCTGCTAGACGAAGGCCGCATCGCGCCGGTTATCGACAGCACCTTCCCGCTGGTCCAAGCGTCAGCGGCCCATGCCTTGATGGAAACAAGCAGCCACATCGGCAAAATTGTGCTGGAAATGGACGATTAGGCCTCAATATGCGCCAAAATCCGGGTCTCGCACGGGGGCCTCATTTTTGGCGTTCCCATCGGGATAAAAAGCGCCTATAAGCCGCTGTAGAATTTCCCTCCATAGCGTTTCAGGTGGGACCCGCGGCGAGCCTGAAGCCTCCCGCGTGAACCCCGATCCTGTTTGGGTCTTCCGATTGGAGACCCACACATAGGTCAAACGCTGGTTACGAAGAAGGTACAAAATCATGGCTCAAGATCTGCCGCTCATGCCCAAGGCAACTGCTGTTTGGCTGGTAGAACAAACCGCTCTTACGTTTGATCAGATTGCAACGTTTTGCGGACTGCATCCGTTGGAAGTCAAAGGCATCGCCGATGGTGAAGTGGGTCCCGGCATTCGTGGCCGCGATCCGATTTTGAACAATGAGCTTAGCCGCGAAGAGATCAAGCTTGCCGAGGAAGACGCAAGCTACAACATGAAGATCATGAAGCGCCGCGTTGTTTCTGTTCCTGTAAAAAAACGTTCGGGGCCACGTTATACGCCTGTGTCCCGTCGTCAGGATCGGCCAAATGCAATCCTGTGGTTGATCCGAAATCATCCGGAAATTACCGATCCGCAAATCGCGCGGCTTGTCGGCACCACGAAGCCGACGATCACCGGCATTCGGCAAAAAAGTCATTGGAACTTTTCAAACCTGAAGCCCGTTGATCCTGTGTCTCTTGGCCTTACAACGCAAATCGATCTTGATGCCGCCGTCATGAAGGCTGCCAAGAAAAGAGGTCATGTGGAAGTTGTTCGCGAAAGCGCGACCCTGAAACCTGCAAGTGAAACCCTTGCAGAGGTAAGCGCTCCAGATCTTTCGACACCGGATTCTCTGGCTCCGTCGGCACCAAAAGAAAAAGAAGCGGCACCGGATGCAGACAGCGTATTTGCTGCTTTCTCCAACGACGACAAAAAAGAAGATTAGTCTTCTTCGACCACAAGGTTCAGCGCAAGGCGTCCGCCATCTGCATAGATGGTCTGCCCTGTGACATAGCTTGCTTCCGGGGATGCAAGAAAGATCGCGATAGAGCTAATCTCTTCTGGATCGCCAATACGGCCCAAAGGGGTGCGGGATAATATTTTCTTGCGCCCTTTCGCATCACCGGCCCGTGTTTTCAATATATCCGTGTTGATATTGCCCGGCCCAATGGCGTTCACGTGAATGCCCAGCGGCGCAAGCGACAGGGCCATTGCTTTCGTAAGCTGGTTCAATGCCCCCTTCGAGACCGCATAGGGTACATGGTTCGGCGTGCCCACCACGGCTTCAATAGACGTGATGTTGATGATTGAATAGGTGCGACCTGAATCTGACACACGGCCTTCGGTTTCGATCTGTGCAGCCATTTGGCGGGCGACAGCTTGCGCGGTTAGAAAAGCACCTTTTAGATTGACGTTCAGTACACGGTCGAAATCCGCTTCGCCCAGTTCCAGAAAACTACCGCCGCCAACAATGCCCGCATTATTGATCAAGACATCGATGCGCCCATATTCTTCCAGTGTTCCTGCGATAAGATTGTGGATATCCAAGCGCTCACTTACGTCGCATTGAACATACAAAACAGAACCGCCGTTGGAGACGATCTCGTCTTGCGCTTCAAGACCACTTGCTTGATCAATATCGGCAATTACAACCTTGGCTCCTTTGCGGGCGAAGCTGCGGGCGCAGGCCAAGCCAATGCCGTTGGCTCCCCCGGTGACGATGACAACGCGATCTCCCCAAGCCATGCGCTTGATCCTGTCTTTGGTCAGTTGTTAGGTCAGTGAATGCTTTTCAACGTGTTTTCAGGCGCGATTCAAACCAATGCACCTCCATAGTCAAGGGCATAGTGGCAGCAGTGCTTGACCTTTGGCGAAACCCAGCCAATCTGATCCGCCCCACCCTGCCCGTTTCACCTTGTTAGAGACCTGATTGCCAATGAATTTCAGCCTTTTGATCTCAGACCCCCTATTTTACGTGGTGGCCATTCCAGCAGTGATCATGGTGGGTATTTCCAAGGGCGGATTTGCGGGCGGCATTGGTTTGATCGCCGTACCCTTGATGGCCCTGACAATATCGCCCCTTCAGGCAGCGGGCATCATGTTGCCCATCTTGATGGTGATGGATGCCATGGGGGTTTGGGCCTATCGCAAGAAATGGGATGCCCGTAACCTGTTCATCCTGTTGCCCGGCGCTGTCATTGGCATTGGCCTGGGTGCAGCCACTGCCCGCTTTGTCAGCGATGACATGGTGCGATCGATCATCGGCTTTGTTGCCGTCGCCTTTACCCTGCACTACTGGTTCAGTGGTGGCGAAGGTCGGCCGGCCCAGGAACCCAGCCGCCCGCGCGGCACTCTTTGGGGTCTTGTGGGGGGCTACACCAGCTTTGTCGCCCATGCGGGTTCGCCACCGTTTCAGGTCTATATGCTGCCGCAGAAACTGGATAAATCGATCTATGTGGGAACGTCGGTGATGTTCTTCGCCGTGGTCAATTGGGTCAAGCTTGCGCCTTACGCCTGGCTTGGGCAGTTGGCCCCGGAAAACCTGATGACGTCAGCGGTGTTGTTGCCCTTTGCCCCCATAGGCATTGTATTGGGGCTTTGGCTGCACAACATCATCCCAGAAAAACCCTTCTTCAGGGTCATCTACGGTATGATCTTTATCGTGGGATTGAAGCTGTTATGGGACGGGCTTGCCGGGTTGTTCTTTTAAGCCGGGTTATTGCCCACAAACTTCGGATGGGTTGGCAAAAGCCAGGTGCCGGGATTGATGATCCCGTCTCCACTCGTCAGCCGCATGATGCCGACAATCGATCTGACCACCACCCAGAGCGACACGAGCAAGAACAAGAGCTGCCCATAGACCGGCAAAAACCCAAACGGGAAGAATGTGAAAGAAAGAGCAAAAAGCCAGATTGTTACGATGGCCGCCAGCGCAACCCAAAACGTGCGAATGACATATTCATAGTGAGATTTGAATTTGGCAGGGGCTCGACGCTTGCTCACATAGGCGATGATTATAGCGACCAAGGCTGTAAAGCCGGTCACAATGCATAAAAGCATCATGACATGGGCGACCAGTGGCAGGGTCCGATCTTCGGAAAAATGAGGCATTGCTTCAGCTCCTCTGGATATATCCAGTAAACATTTCCTTTTTACGAGAGTTATCTAAGCAGCCAATGGTTACCATTTGCCTGTTTTTTGAGGTTAATCGAGAGCTTGCGATAAACCACCGCTCTGGACTAGTTTGTGCGCCAAAACCCGCAAGGAGCAAGGCCCCATGAGCAGTCCCTACGATCAGGATCTTGGTAAAAACCCCGCCAACCATCAGCCCCTGACACCCCTTACTTACCTGGAACGTTCAGCCGTCACATATCCAGATCACACGGCAATCGTTCATGGGAGCACGAGCTATTCCTATGCCGAATACTACGCGCGCTGCCGGCGTCTGGGTTCAGCCCTCGCCGCGCGGGACATCAGCAAGGGCGACACGGTTGCTATTGTCGCGGCCAATACTCCGCCCATGCTGGAGGCCCATTTCGGGGTTCCCATGACACAGGCGGTGCTCAATACCATCAACTACCGTCTGTCTTCCAAGGAGATTGCATTCATTCTGGATCACGGCGAAGCAAAAGTCTTGTTGGTGGACAAGGAATTCTCCGAGCTGTGCAAAGCCGCCTTGGCGATCTGCAAAGCCAAACCTTTGGTCATCGACATTGATGATCCGGAGTATGACGGCCCGGGCAGCCGTATTGGTGAAATTGAGTACGAGGACTTCCTTTCAGAGGGCGACCCTGAATTCAAATGGTCCATGCCCGATGACGAGTGGGATGCGATCTCCCTCAATTACACATCCGGCACCACGGGCAATCCCAAAGGCGTGGTCTATCACCATCGCGGCGCATACCTGCTGGCCATGGGCAATGTGGTGACGGCATCCATGCAACGTCATCCGCGCTATCTGTGGACCGTGCCCATGTTTCATTGCAATGGTTGGTGCTTTACCTGGACCGTCGCCATTCAAACCGGCACGCATGTGTGCTTGCGCCGGGTTGCGGCTAAAGACATTTTTGATGCCCTGGCGGATCACAAGGTCAGCCATATGTGCGGCGCACCCATTGTCATGAGTTTCCTGATTGATGCCACGGACGAAGAACGGCGCGAGCTCAAAAACAGAGTCGAGTTTTTTACCGCCGCCGCCCCGCCCCCCGCCGCTGTTCTGGGCAAGATGGAAAAGGCTGGGTTTGAAGTCACCCACCTTTATGGCCTGACGGAAACATATGGGCCCGCGACCGTGAATGCCTGGCATGATGAATGGGATGATCTGCCGGCGGATGAACGGGCCCATGTCAAAGCACGCCAAGGAGTACGCTACGCAGTGCTGGAAGGTCTATCCGTGCGTGATCCGGAAACCATGAAGGAAGTGCCACGCGATGGGGAGACCATGGGCGAGGTCATGTTCCAGGGTAATGTGGTGATGAAGGGATATCTCAAGAACCCAACCGCCACGAAGGAAGCCTTTGAAGGAGGCTGGTTCCATTCCGGCGACCTGGGCGTCTGGCACCCGGACAATTACATCCAGCTGAAAGATCGGTCCAAGGACATCATCATTTCCGGCGGCGAAAACATCTCCTCCATTGAGGTCGAAGATGTGCTTTACGCTCATCCAGACATTTCCGCCTGCGCGGTGGTGGCAAAATCAGATGAGAAATGGGGCGAGACGCCGGTTGCCTTTATCGAAGTGCACTCGGGCAAAGCTGAACCTTCAAAAGAAGACATTGCGAGCTACTGCCGGGAGCATTTGGCCGGCTACAAAGTACCAAAAATGATAATTTTTGCGCCCCTACCGAAAACCTCCACCGGCAAAATCCAGAAGTTCAAACTAAGAGAAGAGGCAGAAGAGTTTTAGGGAACTTGATGCCCAAAGAGTGGTTGAGGTCTAACAATGCGGGACCCTCTACCACTCCCGAACAAAAATTGCATCGTAGATCAACTCTTGCTCGCTGGAGGGAT